>WNGO01000129.1_pt1 | contig 68735 bp, 55 predicted proteins | sample 5400511 | NCBI WGS metagenome assembly WNGO01 (sample SAMN13153380, study PRJNA577476) | soil metagenome | isolation source: 20 cm soil or saprolite under Garry oak tree replicate 2 | place: USA:California | collected 2016-06-15 | reverse complement strand
GTAATTGTATATCTCAAACAGAATCCGTGCAACTCACTCCAGCGGCGCTTTACGCTCCACACGGGATAACTCCACGACGGTGACAACGCCCGCTAGAAGCATTAGCTCATTGCAGTGGTCGGATCGGGGTTCACCCCAATGCTTTCAGTCCATCTTCGGTCCAACTCAAGAGCGAGATAAATGGCGCGTGTCTCTGTAAGCGACACCAGCAGCGGCACTTAGAGCTTTGTACTGCGTACCTTCTAAGCACAGGGTCGGGAGTTCGAATCTCCCCGGGCGCGCCACTTAACTTCAGACACGTCACTGGATTAGCGTACTACCGAGCTTCTGCTCTACTGCCAACTTGGGTCCATTTGGGTCCAACTTCGTTGTCCAAACGGCCCTTTCCAACTTTTCCACTGCCGCTTTTGATACTCGTTCACATCAGCGAAGTGAGTAATGATCGCCTCGCGTGCGGCTTCGAACTCCGTCCTACCGCTCTTGCCGCGCTGAGCCAAAGAGGTCAGCAGCGTAATAGCGGTGCTGGCCAGGTTGGCATCCTTTCGCAGGGGCAGAGTTGCAGCTATGCGGCGCACGTAGTCATCCTCGATTTGATTGACCTGCGGGAGTGGATTAGTTGAGGTGGGATCGTAGGGCGATTCCAGACGAGACTTCAAAGCCACAGCCATCTGGAGCACTGAGCCCACTGGCCCGATTGGTTGTTGTGGATCGCTCATTGCCTGTTCGAGTGTAGAAACGACAAGTGCGCGATTGCGTGCCACCCAAAGCCTGTACGAGATGTCCACCCCGAAGGGATAGTGCGACACGGCGTGGCGCACCTGCGAGATGATTGCGCCGGGATCGCCAATCGTGCGCAGCTCTAATTCCGCCGTCATTGCGGATTGCGTTTGATCCTGAAGAAGCGTGCGGAATATCATGTCGCGCACTTTGGTTTTCGCATCCTCGAAAAGAGCATTTTTCAGCACTCCGACGATTTCATAGCTTTGGTCTCCGTATCCGAACCGGTGTCCGATAGGGTTTTCCGTGGGAAAATAGTGGCGGACAAACGCCTCGTTCCCATGGCAACCTTTGCTGATCCTTCCGCGTCACGCAGATCGATTTCTCTTCCAAGGAGCAAAGGAGTTGGTGATCGGCGGGTACATTCCGGGGCTTTCAATCTAAACCCCTCTTGCGACCTATCGACAATAAGACAAGGAAACATTTTCTGGACTCCCCTGAGATTGACGACAAGGCTGGCACGCTGCTTCGTGGTGATCCGCTTGGATCGGCGGCCTCCGGGGATAGGAGAGCTGGGCATTGATTTGCCCCTTGCTAATTCAAATTCACTACGGCCAAAGATTTGAACATTGTGCGCGGAGTGAATTCCGTGGAGCGTGAAAACGTGTAGCATAGTGGCAAATGAAATACCGAAAACAAAACAAGCCTGCGCCGACGCATCAATCTGCGTTGACAGTGCCTTCGTATCATCGCATTCTGGTCAAGCATGGCCTGATCGAAAAGACCCTATCCATTTCCGATGCGTATAAAGTGTTTTTGAAAGTGGGCACTGACCCGGAAGTACAGAAACTCCGTCGCAAGGTAGAACTCGGCAACAAAATGAAGCACGTTCCAGCCTTGCATCTGGCCACAGCGATGGCTCTGCAAAGTATGACAAAGCAGGAGCTTGAAGCTCTGAAATTGCGGATTGAAACGAAGCGAGTATGAACTTTCCAAAATAGGGATGCAATCCAGCGTTCTATGAGCGACCAGCAGCTCACTGACACAAAACAATGGTTGAGGAAGCGACGCAGTCAACGGATTGAGTTGACCGTTCCAGTAGTCGTTCTCAGACCTCCAAGGCAAGGCCAGCAGTTTTCTGAAAGGTCGCAAACGTTGGTAGTCAACGCGCATGGTGCGCTGATGGTCTTAGCGGAAAAAGTAACACCTCGGCAAAGGCTCCTCATGCAAAACGTAGACAGCGGGGAACAGAAAGAGTGCCGGGTGGTCTATGTGGAGAAGGAGCGGACGGGACCGACTAAGGTTGCAGTGGAATTCACACGGCCCGCGCCGGGCTTTTGGCGCATCGCGTATCCGCCCGATGATTGGACTGCCAGCACTTAGAAGTAACCGAACGCAACAAAGGAACCGAAATCATAGCTAGACCAGAACCGAAACTGTGTAAGCGTTTTGCCCACCAGAAGGGTTGGACAACAACTTTCGAAAAACACCTGCCCAAAGAGACTTGCGCTGGAAAGATTCGACTCTCCGCAGCAATTTGGGAGTGAGTCCTACAGCAAAGAGGAACTAATCGCTGGCGTGTCCTGTTGCGTGAATCAATTCGTGGAATAAGGTGCTGTAGTATTCCTCTTGGGAATCGAAAGCAGTCCGAGACGGCATCGTCACCACGTCCCGCGATGGGTTTATTAGGCCGCCCGAAAGTCTTGCTCGAATGCGGGAGGGTTCGGCATTCCATGAACGATTGACTCCGCTGATTTGATAGGTAAAGGCAGGCGGCAATCCTAGGAGTGCCTTCCAAAACGTGGAGGGTTGGTATCGAACAAATTTGGTCTAAAAAGCCCGGGCGGATCAAATGTATAAAACTCTCTCACTTCACTTGGACTAAAAACTCGGGCTGGTCACACTTGGTGGTATTTCTGGCTTGATCTGATAACACGAGGCCCCCTAAAAGCGGTACTCAAGGGTGGCGATCACCGTGTGCGCGTGGTATGAGGGTTGGTCCGGTACTCGCTTGGTGTCGGAGAGAGCTGACGTGACCGGCAAGCTGAAGCGGCTGGTGGTCGAGCTGTCTCTGGGGAAGCGAGTCCTGAAAGATGTCGCGGAGGGAAATGTATGGTCCGCTCCGCAGGTGGGGCGGCCGCTTTCCTCAAACAAAGTCGCGGAATACCGTCTGTGGACTATCGTGGACGCGCTAGAATCGTCCTCGCGCGCCGAGTTTCACTAGCTCGTCAGGGACTTTAAAAGGTCGCCCGAGCGGAGCCTGACTATGCCTTCCGCTGAAAAACCCGACACTCACCACAAAGCTCTTACCCTGAATCTTGATACATCCACCTTCGGTTCCTTCGCCGAAATCGGCGCCGGACAGGAAGTCGCGCGCTGGTTCCTTGTAGTAGGGGGCGCCTCTGGCACGGTGGCCAAAACCATTTCGGCCTACGACAAAGAAGTCAGCGACGATCTCTACGGTTCCGGCTCGCGCTACGTATCGAAGCAACGCCTCGAAGCCATGCTGGACAACGAGTGGGCCCAGCTGCTCACCCAATTAGAAAAGACGCGCGGGCCGCGGACTCGGTTCTTCTCCTTTGTGGATACCGTCTCCGCGCGCAACTTCGCCGGGACCAACGATTCTCATGGTTGGATCGGTCTCCGCTTTCAGTCGCAGCCCGGCGGCCCTCCCAACGATATCCTCATGCACATCAACATGCGCGATCCTGCCAATATCCTCCAGCAGGAAGCCATCGGTATTCTCGGCGTCAATCTCATCTACTCTGCGTTCTACGAATTGCAAACCAAGGAATCTTTTCTGGAAGGCGTGGCACAGGACGTCGTCAAAGAACGCATCGAAATCGACTACATCGATCTTCGCGGGCCCGCATTCGAGACTTGGGACCGCCGTACCCTCCTCGCCTACCTGGTGTCTGCGGGATTGGCTGAAGCTGTATTCTTCCCATCCAAGGGCCCCGCTGTTGCCCCTACCGAGGCTCTCTACAAGAAAGCCGTCGTGCTTGCGCCCGGCTACTTTGGCCACGTGGATGCCGCTCACTCGCAGGTCCACGCGCGATTACTGGCTTCCGCCATTCAGGAGCTTCGCAATGAGCTGGGCGAAAAAAACTCGGCGCCCGCTGGCTTTTTCTGCCTCTCGGCCGCTCCGTCCGCGCCCAACGAAGCGCCTCCGGACATCCCCGGCTTGCTTCGCCGCATCGACGCCCTTCTCGTGGCTGGCGGCGACGTGCTGCTTTTTCGCCAGCGCGAGCTCTACCATATGACCGCCTTCGTCAACCGCTATACAACGGCGCCTGTGCGCTTCGGCGTCGGCCTTTCCCTGATCATTCGGGCGTTTGAAGACCGTTACGGCAATCTCGAAGGCAACCTTCTGGGGGCCCTTGCGCGCCTATTCGCCATGAACGCCCGCATCTACGCTTATCCCATGACCGCCGCGGACCTACGCCAATGGCTCAACACTGCTTCCGCCTCCGGTTGGGAATGGAGTGAAACGACCGGATGGGTTTCTGCCGCCCAACTCCGTCGCGCGCCGCCTCTCGGACACCTGTTCGCCTATCTTCTCGCCAGCAACTTCATTGTCCCGATGCAAGTGCCCGCGGCCCTAGGAGCCGACGCTTGACCGCCACGTGTGAAAGACACGCCCATGACACCTTCCGACGTTCGTCCGGCAATGTCAATCATTGCGAATGATCTCAGCCTAAGTCCGTCTGAAGCGCATGGAGCCATAGGGCGACTTCGTGCATCGCGACTCTTGCATGGACCAAACTCGAAAGAGCGACCCAACATTTCTGCGCTTGAAGAATTCTTGGTACACGGACTGAAATATGTCTTTTCCGGCCGAACACGGTGAGGTGACGAGAGGTATTCCGACTTCATATGCAGCTGAACCTCTCAAGAGTGAGGTCGCGATGTCAAGCGACCTTCCACCGGTGTGGCCCTGGCATGAGGGAAATACCCGGCGTGTTGGGCTTGAGCCGCTCTATAAAAGTGTTCCGCAGGCGGCGTTACGCGATCCCATGCTGTATCAATTTTTAGCGCTTGTAGATGCTATTCGGGATGGACGCGCGCGAGCGAAAAATTGCTGAGCGCGATTTAGTACATCGGCTACGGGGGACTCATGGCCAACCCTAATTTCCAGCTCCATGTGGATGCTGCCAAACTGCTGAAGCCGGTTCTCGGAGAGTTAGTTTTTGTCGGTGGCTGCACAACAGCTTTGCTAATCACGGACAAAGCGGCTGCAGAAGTGCGACCGACATACGACTTTGATGCAATCGCGGAGATAACTTCTTACGTCGGATACGCCGAATTTTCTAAGAGATTGAAGGCACTTGGTTTTCGCAAGGACACGCGGGAAGGCGCTCCGCTTTGCCGTTGGTGTCAACAAACAACAACATGCGATGCCGCTCGACGGAAAAATTTTGGGGTTCAAAAACAGATGGTATGAATCCGCGATGGAAACACCGGAGGAACGTGAGTTGGAGCCGGGCCTAACGATCTTGATGGTCAGCCCCGTATACTTTTGCGCGTCGAAATTGGAGGCCTTTGGTGACCGAGGAAAGAATGATTATCTGCGTAGCCGTGACCTAGAAGACTTGATTGCAGTCGTGGATGGTAGGGCAGAACTTGTTGGAGAAATTAAAGCAGCCCAGAGCGATGTGCGTTTCTACCTCGCCAAGGAGATCACAAAATTGCTTGGCGCGCGTGGGTTCCGGGATGCACTTCCGGGACATCTAGCGCCGGCCTCGGCCAGTCAAGAGCGGATAACCACTGTCATGGCGAGACTGAAAGAAATCGGCTCACTTTAAGTTATTGTGTACGACCGGCACGTGCACCTAAGCTCCGATTCTTTCAGGGCCTCGTGGGAGCAACTTTGGGAGCAGAACAGACCGAAATCATGAGTCGTAGAAGAACAAGGCAGGCCACATATCATCTAAGTGTTTGCCACACCTTCTAAGCAGAGGTCGCGTGTTCGAATCACGCCGGGCGCGCCATCTCAAATCCTAGTCTGCGCCTCGCCCACCGGACTTGTGCCCCATCCCCCGTCTCAGTAAAATGGCCCGTCCTTGCTTCCCGCTATAATCTTTCTCTTGCGTCATACCGGAGTCATACCGAATGGGGCAGCACTACGACGTTATCGTCATCGGCGGCGGCCACAACGGCCTGGTCAACGCCGCGTACCTCGCCAAGGCGGGAAAGAAGGTCGTTGTCCTCGAACGCCGCCACGTCCTAGGCGGCGCCGCCGTCACCGAAGAAATCTTCCCCGGCTTTCTTTTTTCCGAATGTTCCTATGTCGTCTCGCTCCTTCGCCCCGAAATCATTCGCGAACTCGATCTACCTCGTCACGGTCTGGAAATCCTCCCGCTCGACGGCACATTCTCTCCTATGCCCAACGGCGACTATCTCTGGCGCGTAAATGACCACGCCAAATCCATCCGCGACATTCGCCGCCATTCCCGCCTCGACGCCGAAGCCTACGACGAATTCTCCAAGATGATGACTCCCATGTGCCGCTTCGTGAAGCCCCTGCTCTCGATGGTTCCGCCCGATCCCACCACGCTCAATCCTAAAGATCTCAAACAGCTCAACTTCCTGCTGCAGCGTTTCCGCGAGCTCTCCTCCGACGAGCGTTACACACTCGTCCAGCTTATGACCATGAGCTCCGCCGATTTTCTCGACCAGTGGTTCGAGACCGATGTCCTCAAAGCGACGATGTCCGCCTCCGGCATCATCGGCACGTTCCTCGGTATTCGCTCGCCCGGCACCGCCTATGTTCTCCTCCACCACTATATGGGCGAAATCGACGGCGCGTTCCGTTCCTGGGGTTTCAGCCGCGGCGGAACTGGCGCCATTTCAAACGCCATCGCCGATGCCGCCCGCGAAGCTGGCGTCGAGATTCGCACCAAAGCGCCTGTCGCCAAAATTCTCACAAAGAATGGCCGCGCTTGCGGCGTCGTCCTTCAGGATGGCGAAGAACTCTCCGCCCAAGTCGTTTCCTCCAGTGTCGACCCGCATCTCACCTTCGAAGAATTTCTCGAACCCCGCGAATTGCCGGGCGATTTTCTTGAAGGCGTTCGCCGCTACAAATTCCGCGGCTCTTCCGGCAAAGTCAATCTCGCGCTCGACGCGCTTCCCAATTTCAAATGCCTCCCCGGTCCGGGCGCGCATCTTCGCGGCGCAATCTCCATTTCTCCCGGCATGGAATACATGGAGCGCGCGTACGACGACGCCAAGTACGGCCATTACTCGCGCCGCCCCTACATTGATATGGTCATTCCAAGTGTCACTGATCCTAGCGTCGCGCCTCCCGGTAAACACGTTCTCTCGTGCTTCGTGCAATACGCGCCGTACAAACTCGCTGAAGGCACTTGGGACGATCAGCGCGAAGCCTTCGGCGACAACCTTATCAACACCATCGCCGAGTACGCACCCAACATCAAAGACATCATCATCGGCCGTCAGATTCTCACCCCGCTCGACCTCGAGCGCGAATTCGGCCTCACCCAAGGCAACATTTTTCAGGGCGAACTTTCTCTCGAACAGCTTTTCTTCCTTCGCCCGGTCGCCGGCTGGGCTTACTACCGCACGCCCATCCGCAACCTTTATATGTGCGGCTCCGCCACCCACCCGGGCGGCGGCATCATGGGAGCCAACGGCCGCATCGCCAGCCAGGTCATTTTGAAGGAATGGTCGCTCGGTTCGCTGGCGCGCCGAACAAAATCCGGTTCTTCGCCCTCAACTGCGGGCGCATCGAAGGCGGCCAACTGAACATGGCCCTCGGACAGCGTGTCGTTCTCATCGGCGGCGGGCATAACGCTCTCATCACCGCTTTTTATCTGGCCAAGGGCGGCTTCAAGCCGCTCGTCCTCGAACGCCGCGAAATGGTCGGCGGCGGGGCCATTACTGAGGAATTTTATCCCGGCTTCAAAGCCTCGACGCTCGCCCACACTCTCGGCCCGCTTCGCGTGGAGATTGCGCGCGACATGGAAATCGATAAATTTGGGTGCGAAATACTCTATCCTGGCCCGCGCATCTTCGCCCCCAAGCCCGATGGCAGCTCACTCCTTTTCTGGAACGATAACGCCAGGACCGCTCGTGGCATCGCGAATATTTCCGCCCGGGATTCCGGCAAATACATGGAATTTGCCGATGCTCTCGACCATCTCACCGGCGTACTCGACCAGCTTGTTTCCATTACGCCGCCCGCGATCGACAAGCCCACCCCCGAGGACCTCTGGACACTGTTCAAAACCGGCCGCAACGTCCGCATGCTGGGAAAGAAGGGAATCTTCGATCTTCTGCGCTGGGCGCCCATGGCCGTCGCAGATTTCGTTTCCGAATTTTTCGAAACCGAGCTGATCCGCGCCGTCATCGCCGCTCGCGGTATTTTCGGCACGGCTCTCGGCCCCTGGTCCGCAGGCTCCACTGCCGTCCTTCTTCTTCGTTCCGCTTCCGATACCCATCCCGTCGGCACGGCTTCTTTTCCACGCGCCGGGCTCGGTAGCCTCACGCGTGCTCTTGCCGAATCGGCAAAGCAAGCTGGCGCGGAAATTCGCACTGATGCTGAAGTCCAGCATATTCGCATCAAGGACGGCTCGGTCACGGGCGTTGTGCTCACCAACGGCGAAGAGATCGCTGTCCACGCCGTCGCCTCCGGCTTGGATCCCAAGCGCACTTTTTTCCAGCTCATCGATCCATCCCAGCTCGATCCCACCTTCGCCAATCGCCTCAAGAATTTCCGTTCGAATGGCACTGTCGCCAAAGTGAATCTCGCTCTCGGCGCTCTTCCCACTTTCTCCGCGCTCGATCCTACGGAGGGTTTTCTCGAAGCGCTCTCTGGCCGCATCCATATCGGGCCCGACATCGATTATCTCGAGCGCGCCTTCGATGCCTCCAAGTATGGCGAATTCTCTCCAGCGCCCTATCTCGACGTCTGCATTCCCACAATTCTCGATCCCGAACTCGCGCCCGAAGGCAAGCACATCCTCTCCGCATGCGTGCAATTCGCGCCCTATAAGTTGAAGGAAGGGGATTGGGACCTTTATCGGAGGGAACTCGGAGCCGTCGTCATCAGAACTCTTTCCAACTATGCACCGGATCTCCCCAGCCTGGTCGAAGGGATGCAAGTCATCACGCCCAAGGATCTGGAAACCTCCTACGGTTTTACCGGCGGCCACATTTTCCACGGCGAGCTTGCGCTCGATCAGCTTTTCACCATGCGTCCCGTTCTCGATTGGGCGCGCTACAAGACGCCCATTCGCGGCCTTTTTCTTTGCGGCTCCGGCACGCATCCCGGCAACGGCCTCACGGGCGCAAGCGGCGCCAACGCCGCCCGCGAAATTATCCGCGACCTCCGGTGACTCCGCTCTTATTCTTTGTAGTGGCGGGGCTTGCCACGCCCCTTCCTCAGCCTTAATCTTCGATGCTACGATTTTGCAGACTTTAATCCGGTCGGACCCATGCCGCCAAAACCAACATTCTTCCCGACCCCGGCCGACTTCCGCGCCTGGTTCGAATCGCATCACGACAAATTCCAGGAACTATTTGTCGGCTTTCACAAAAAAGACTCAGGTAAGCCCAGCATCACCTGGCCCGAGTCCGTACAAGTTGCCCTCTGCTTCGGCTGGATCGACGGCGTTCGCAGGAGCATCGACGAAACCAGCTACACGATTCGCTTCACTCCGCGAAAGCCCACCAGCACCTGGAGCGCGATCAACATCAAATATGTTCAAGAGCTCACAAAAAAGGGCCTGATGCATCCCGCCGGCCTCAAGGCTTTTGCTGCTCGCAACGAAAAAAAGTCGGCCATCTACTCTTACGAGCAAAGGAAGAGCGCCCAGTTCACGCGCGAACAAGCGAAACAGTTCCGCGCTAACAAGCCCGCTTGGGAATTTTTCCGTGCTCAACCTCCTTGGTACCAGAGGGTGACAACGTATTGGGTCATTAGCGCAAAAAAGGAAGAAACAAAACGCAAGCGCCTTGCCTTGCTCATTAAGAATTCACAGAATCGTCGATCGATGCGCCAGCTTACGCCCACGAAGAAGAAGTAACTTGACCGCTCGCCGTAACAATTTGAGTATGTGGAACAGACATTCCTGTCTGTCCTCTTTCGGTTCTCTGCGTCTCTGCGTTTCATTCTCCTTTCTTGTAAGTACGCGTGTAAAATGTTCGGGCACTACCAACCAATAGCGAGGCCTCAATGTCCGACTATCTGCTCAAGACCGAACCATCCGAATACTCGTTTGCCGATCTCCAGCGCGACAAAGTCACTGTATGGGACGGCGTTCACAATCCCGTGGCTTTGAGGAATCTTGGCGGTATGAAGCCTGGCGACAGGCTGATCATCTACGAAACCGGCGACCACAAGAGCGCCGTCGGCACTGCCACGGTCGTTTCCGTGGATGCTTCCAATCCCAAAAATCCTGCCGTCGAAATCAAAGCCGGAAAACCGCTCGCCAACGTAATCTCTCTTGCGCAAATCAAATCCAATAGGCTCTTCGCCGATTCTCCGCTTGTTCGCCAGGGCCGCCTTTCCGTCGTCCCGCTACCCCCCGCCCAATACAAATTCTTAACCGGCGACTGATTCCCCAAACCCGCGTATGATGCGGGAACAAATTCGTGAACGCGCGAGGTGGATTCATGAAACGCTCCATTTTAGTTCTGCTCGTTTTCGCTGCCACTCCTCTTCTCGCCCAGCAACCGCCCGAAATCCGCTTCCACTCCGTCCCGGATTTTCTAAAACTTCCGCCCGATATTTATCTCGGCGAAACGACCGGCGTGGCCGTCAATTCGAAGGGCCACGTCTTCGTCTTCTCCCGCGGCAACACCACCGGCCCCGCCTACGCCGCCGCTGCCGCCCAACTTCTCGAATTTGCGCCCGACGGAAGATTTCTCCGCGAAATCGGCCATCATCTTTACGCTTGGTCCTTCGCTCACACCGTCAAAGTCGATAAGGACGACAGCGTCTGGGTCACCGACAAAGGTTCGGACATGGTGATCAAATTCAATCCCGAAGGACGCGTCGTTTTGGTCATTGGCCGCAAGCAGGAAGCTTCCGACGAAGGCACCGAGCCCCTCAAGCATGTCAAGCCGCCGCTTCCTCCGGTCGACGGCATGTTCCGCCAGGTCACCGACGTTGCGTGGGACGCTTCCGGCAACGCATACATCAGCGATGGCTACGTCAATTCCCGCATCGCCAAAGTCGATAAGGACGGCAACTGGGTCAAGTCCTGGGGCGAACCAGGCGATCAGCCCGGCCAGTTCAACGTTCCGCACAGCATTGCCGTCGATGCCCAGAACAATATTTATGTCGCTGACCGCGGCAATCGTCGCATCCAGGTTTTCAATACCGACGGAAAACTTCTCCGCCAATTCACGATCGACGTTCCTGCACCGGCCGACGCTCGTCCTGCGATCGGCAACAAACCCACGTCAACCACGGGCACGATGTCTCCTGGCGCGCCCTGGACTCTCTGCATCACGCCCGGACCAAATCAAGTCCTCTATACTTCCGACGCTTTTCCCGGCCGCATCTACAAACTTTCTCTCGATGGAAAAGTCCTCGGCGTCCTCGGCAGATCCGGCAAACAGCTTGGCCAATTCGGCTGGATTCACGAAATCGCTTGTCCCTCCGCGGACGAGCTCTACGTCGCCGAACTCTTGAACTGGCGCATCCAGAAACTCATCCTCGAACCAAGCCATTAGTTCTTCCGGTAACGCGCCTTCAAATCCGACCGGGCAGGCGCTCTTGACACTGCCTTTTCCTGGGTGTAGCGTCCGTTTCATTACCCTCCCCAAGGTCTCTGAAATATAAGGAGGCAAATCATGTTCAAGAGAGCCATTTGGGTCTTTGTGGTCGTGGTGTGTCTTGCGGCGCCCGCGACGGTCCATGCGCAGGGAGATTATCTCGACGTTTACATGGTTAAAGTGAAACCGGAGAAAATCGCAGACTTCCAGAATCTCACTAAAAAGTGGGTCGACGCTAATCGCCGGTTCAGCGGTGACCGCTGGCTCGCCACGGAAACATTGTATGGCGAGGGCGGCATGTACGTATTCACAAGTCTGCGTCAAGATTACGCGGACATTGACAAACTCAGCGAAGCCGGCATGCAGGCGGCCAACAAGGCTTTCGGCAAAGAAGCTACCCTGAAGATGTTGAAAGACTGGGACAGCTGTGTGGCATGGTCCCGTGCGGAACTGCGGCGTCGGCGGCCGGACCTGAGCCGCAAGGCTCCCTCAGATATGGATTCCTATGCGAAACTCATCGGCGAATCCAGGGTACTGCGCACCACTGCGGTGCACGTTCGCCCCGGGCATATCGCGGACTTCGAAGCGCTACTGAAGGAAGCGAAAGAGGCCGGGGAGAAAGCCGCGAACACTCAGCCTGTACTTGTTTCCCAGGTCGTCGAAGGGAGCAAGGGCACAACATTCTATGTGACCACGCTGCGCAGTTCGCTCGGCGGCTTCGATAAGAACCCCACGCTCCGCGACATTCTTGGCGAAGAGCGCTTCAAGAAGTACCTCCAGGTCACCGCAGAAACTGTGGAAGGCAGCGAATCGGCGCTTTACCGCTTCTCGCCCGAACTCAGCAATCCGGTGGAAGAGATCGCTAAAGTCGCAGCCGATTTCTGGCACCCGAAAGCGGTCATGGCCGCCGCTGCCGCCAAGCCCAAGACTGCAACCCCCAAATCAGCCGAGCTGAAACCAGCCTCGGATAAACCTTAACGCGGAAGTTCACGACCTAATCTCCGCGGACATAGTTGGCCGGTGAACCGGCGTTGCACATTTTTTCTAAGTCTCGCACCTGACAATTCGTAACTCTTCTCAACCGCTGCGGGCGGGGCTTGCCCCGCCCGTTCTGCCAGCCACGCATGCCTGCTTCGAGTTGTTCCACACAGCAACTGTGTTATCCTGTTTTCCCTGCGTCAGAGCGCTTCGCTGTAGTGTTACAAACTCATATGCAAAAAACTCTTCCTCCGATTCAAGCCGTAGCGCGCAAACTCGATCTTCCCGAAAAATATTTGGAACTTTTGGGGTCGCATGGCGGCAAAGTTAGGCTGGAACTGCTCTCCGATCCCGCGTTCAAGCGCCGCGGGAAACTGATTATCGTCACCGCGACCACGCCCACGGCCGCGGGGGAAGGGAAGACCGTCACTTCCATCAGCTTGACGCAGGGCCTCGCGTACATCGGCAAAAAAGTCATCATCACTTCGCGCGAACCGTCGCTCGGCCCGGTTTTTGGCATGAAGGGCGGCGCCGCGGGTGGCGGCCTCTCGCAAATCGAGCCCAGCGCGAAAATCAATCTTCATTTTCATGGGGATTTTCACGCCATCTCCTCGGCGCACAATTTGCTCGCAGCGCTGATTGACGGACATCTTTTTCACGGCAACGAATTGCGTCTCCATCCCGACCGCATCACCTGGCCGCGCACCATCGACATGAACGACCGCGCGCTCCGCCACATTCATGTTTCTCTCGACAGTAAAAAAGAAGGTGCTGGCCGCCAGACCGGTTTCATCATCACCGCGGCTTCGGAAATCATGGCCATCGTCGCGCTTGCCAAAGACCCCAAGGACTTGCGCAAGCGCCTCGATTCAATCGTCATCGGCGTCACCCGCGATGGAAGATCGGTCACCGCCCGCGATCTGCACGCCACCGGTGGCATGATGGCGTTGCTCGCGGAAGCCGTCCTTCCGAATCTCGTGCAAACCACCGATGGCACTCCCGCTTTCGTGCACGCCGGTCCCTTCGGCAACATAGCGCACGGTACCAGCAGCATCATCTCGCAGGAAATGGGCCTGCGTCTCGCCGATTACGTTGTAAACGAATGTGGTTTCGCTTCCGATCTCGGCGCGGAGAAATATTTCGACATCGTCATGCAACAGGCTGGCATCACGCCGTCCGCCGCCGTTCTGGTAACTACGGTGCAGAGCATGCGCCAGCAAGGCGAGGGCGAATTTGAACGCGGCCTGCCCAACCTCGGCAAACACATCGAAATCCTGCGAACCTTCGGAGTGCCAACCATCGTTGCCATCAACCGTTTTCCTGCGGACAGCGGCGCGGAACTAAATCGCTTGGCCGCGTACTGCGCGGAGCGCGGAGTTACCAGCGCTCTCTCGGAAGGTTTTGCCAAAGGCGGACCCGGCGCAAAAGAGCTCGCCGAAAAAGTTGTCGCCGCCATCGAGAAAAATCCGGAGCCGACCGCTCATTCTCTTTATTCTTTGAACGAACCGCTCACGGAAAAAATCCGCTGCGTCGCCCAGAGAATTTACGGCGCCGACGACGTGAATTTCAGCGAGCAAGCGAAAGCCAAGCTGCAGCAGTTCACCGAATGGGGGTACGAAAAATTCTCAGTCTGCATCGCCAAAACGCAATACTCGCTGTCTGACGATCCAAAACGCCTTGGCGCTCCCACCGGCTGGACGCTCAACGTCAACAACGCTTCGCTTTCCGCTGGCGCCGGATTCGTCGTCGTCATTTCCGGCAACATGATGCTCATGCCAGGCCTTCCAAAAGTTTCGCGCGCCTCTTCCATCGACGTGGACGACTCCGGAACTATCATCGGCGTTTAAGTGGGCTCGAACAGCAGCGGAAAAAACTGTCCGTCCATTTTTTCTCCGCGAGGAATTACGGGAACTCCCACGAGCAAAGGTTCATTCGTGTTCGACATGACGCCATCGCGAAAAACGTTGATCACCGTGGCGCGCCGCGGAGCGGGCGTATCGTTTGCCCGCGAGCCGTGCATCGTTCGCGCATGGTGAAACGAACTTTCCCCTTTTTTCAATTCAATGGCCACAGGCTTGAATTTTTCTTTCAATTCTTCCGGCAGACTGTCGCGGATGCCGTCCATTTCTCCCGTCAGAACCGGTTTGGGCAAGTCCGGCCACTTGTGGCTTCCCGGAACATAATTCAAGCAGCCGTTTTGGCGTGTGGAATCGTCCAGACCAATCCAGCAGGTGAGATGTGCTAAGGGCGTCGTTCTGGTCCAGTACGAATAATCCTGGTGCCAGGCCACTACGCCGCCATGCCGCGCCGGTTTGCAGAAAAGCTGGTCGTGCCAGAAGCGCACCGGACCGCCAAGCAACTGCGATGCCGGCGCCAGGAACGCGGGGTTCCAAAGCAGATCGTGAAAGCCGGGCATAACGCGCCAGGCGCCGAGGGCGTGAAAAACGACGCGGTTCGGGTCCGTCGATTCGTTGGAATGGTACTCATGGAATAAATGCCGGCCGCGATGCGCCGGATCCATCAGCAGCTCCAACTCCGCGCGGAGAGCTTCCACCTGCTCGTCGGTCAGAATGCGCACGCCTTTCAGGTAGCCATTTTCGCGGAAAAACTCGAGATGCTCCTCGCTGAGGCGATAGCGGTCCCAGTCGCTGCGCGTGTTTGGGCGGGGAAACAGCTTGCTGACGGGATGATGGTAAAGGGATAAGTCTTCGATCATGCGAGAACTCACGGAGAGGAAATTTTTCCGCGTTGCGAACCGGCGTCTGAACCGAAGATGCGGCCTTCGCGGAATTGCATCTTAAATGACCAACGCGAGAAAAACAAATTGTGGTCATGACGACGATTTCTCTTCGGGATCGGGAAGCGTCGCAGGACGAGGGCAGTCTACGATATTTATGGTTAAAGCTTAGCGCAGAGTGGCGTTGGTGACGCCTTGCTCGCCTTGGGTGTACCAGGCGGAGGTGCCGTCGCTGGAGGCGGAAAGCCAGAACGAGGGATGGTCTAGCGGGAGGACCGGCTGCACGGTCCGCGTGGCGAAATCGTAGAACTGAAGAAGATGCGACTCACTTGCGTAATCGCTCAAAAATAGAATGCCCTTCTGCGTCAGCGCCCAGTTCGCCCATATTTCTGGCCGGAGCAGTGGCGACACCAGGGATTCGGGGTCTCCATGCGCGGGGATTTGCCAAATCTCCGGATTCTCCCGGCGCGTCTTGGCGTAATAAATGGTTCGGCCGTCGTAGGATTCTACAGCGGCGAATCCACCCATTCGCGTAACCTGGACGGCCTCCCCGCCGCCGGCTGGCACTTTCCAGACCTGGTCTTGCCCGGTTCGATTGGACGCAAAATAGATCCATCGACCGTCGCTAGACCAGCTTGGCACCATATTTTCCGACTCATCTTGCACTAGCGAAACAGGCTGTCCGCCGTTAGCGGGAACGACATAGATAGCCGGCGGCCCCGCGGTCTTTGTATCGAACGCGATCCAGCGACCGTCTGGCGACCAGCGTGGCGAGCCGCAACTTCCCAGATTGGTGAGCTTCACGAGGGACGATCCGTCCTGGTTGCTGGTCCAGATCTCGAGGCTGCCGGAACGATCCGACATGAACGCCAGTTTCTTGCCATCTGGCGATGATTGCGGCCCTTCATTCCTGTCCCTGGCCGAAGTGACAATTGTCCGGGCGCCCGGATCGGCCGGACGCGTCAAATCAAGGCGCCAGATGCTGGGTGCCTGGATGACTTGTGCGCCCCCTGCGGAAATGCCTTCGTGTTCGAGCTTCAGACGCAATTCCTGTTCTTCCGGCCCCCGCTCCCGTACCTTCCACGCGCCAAACACTGCAAGGGAAAAAAAGACTGCCAAGGCTCCCCAAGCGTAAGGGCGGTTCCAGAGTTTAGCGGATGTCATGACTTCCCGGAGGTTGACGCCTTGACCATCGGGTTGCGGCGGGAGATTCGACTGTAGTTTGAGGACCGCAGGCGGTTGGGGAGACGCCGGCAAAGCGCCTGTCACTTTTTCAGATTTAGCGATAAAGCGATACCCGCGCCGCGGCAACGTCTCAATGTATCTTGGATCCTCGGCGGAGTCGTTCAGGCATTCCCGCAGCTTATTTACCGCCGCGTTCAACCCGTGGTTGAAGTCCACAAAGGTATCGGCGGACCAGATCTTTGTCCGCAAATGCTCGCGCGCGACCAGTTCGCCTGGGCGCTCCAGCAGAGTGGCAAGTATCTCGAACGGCTGGCCCCCGAGCTTGAGTTTCACGCCGTCCTTCCATAGCTCCTGGGTACAGAAATCGACCTCAAATGCGCCAAATCTAACCCGGTCTTTGATTTCACTAGTCATTGGTCGAGAGATTCTACCATTCCGGTAATACGAGAATGCTGCTGTTTTGGTTCCAGAACGCTCATAAGCCGCGTTGATTCAGTACAATGCACAATGACCTGAATTGCACTTGAAAGCAACCTTCTTTGCATTGAGGTAGGGCCCTTCCGGCTCCACATTCTGCCTCAGGTTGGGCGGTTTCTTGAAGCTGCCGCCGCCCGCACGAGGACGACCATGAGAGCTTTCGACAGTGCTTACGCTACAATTAGACGCCAGGCGGTGCTTGTCGTCATCCTGTCCTGCTGCTTTGTTCCAGCCGTCTACGCCCAGCAATCGGTGCCTGGGGAGGGCCTTCCCGGAACGAAATGCTCGCTGGCACCCTCGGAACGCGGACCGGGAGCTAATCCCACCGAGTGCACTCTGCCAACTGTCGCGGCGCTGGCGAATGCGGGCGATCCTTACGAGCAAAACCAACTGGGAGTCGCCTCGGCCCTGGTCCTTGGCCCGGGAAGTACCATCAGCGACGCCCGCAAATGGTTTGAAAAATCAGCGCAGCAGGGATATGTCCCGGCACAGGTAAATTTGGGTGTGCTCTATGCCTCCGGTTGGGGAACGCCACAGAACTACGGAGCGGCGCTCTACTGGCTGAAAGCCGCCGCGAACCAAAGCTCACCGCGCGCCGAAACCAATCTCGGCATCCTTTATTTGAAGGGCCTGGGTGTAAAGCAGGATTATGCGGAAGCGCGGCGCTATTTCCGCGCTGCCGCGGAAGCTGGAGATGCAGGCGCAATGGTCAATCTCGGCTTTATGAGCGATCGCGGACTGGGGATTCCAGTCGACCGAGCAGCGGCCGCCGAGTGGTATCGCAAGGCTGCCGAACAGGGCGATCCCCTGGGTCAGAACAACCTTGCCGATTTGTACCTTCGCGGCGAAGGATTGCCGCAGCGCGACGACTTGGCGCTGGTCTGGTTTCAAAAGGCGGCGGCAAATGGAAATACGGCTGCCAGGATCAAGCTTGGTTACATGTACGCAACGGGCCGCGCCACGAAGAGAGATGCCGAATCCGCTTACGCCTGGTTGCTGGCCGCATCCCTAACGGGAGACCAGAGGGGGCTCGAGTATCTTCCGCGTCTGGAAGCACAGCTCAGTCCGGGCCAACTTGAACGAGCGAAGCAGCGAGCCAAGGAATTGCTGGCGACTCCCCGGATCTCTATCGCTGAAGTGACATTCGTCCAGTAGCCACCGCCGAGGCGTGTTTGGAAATCGAGGCGGCCACCGGCCCACGATAGAAAGCAAAGAAGAGAGAGATTTCGCTCTACGCAGGCCGACGCATACGCAAGAGCGAATGCGAAAGAAGAAATCGGCCTGCTTCGCTCGGAATGATGTTCTGACGGCTGCGGAAGGTGACGAGGCGGCCTGCGCTTGTCGCGCCGTTTCAGGACGCAGTAGAATGGTTGTTACTCCCCGAGGAGGGACCGGCCATGGCTACTGCCGAAAAGATTGTTCACGTTTCGGAATTCACCAATGAACCGTTCATTGATTTTACGAAGGCGGAAAACCGGACGCGCATGCAGGAAGCGCTGAAAAAGGTGAAGGCGGAGTTCGGGCGCGAGTATCCGATGTGGCTCAACGGCAAAAAGGTGACCACAACGGAAAAGCGCACGTCGACGAACCCTTCGCATCCGATGGAAATTATCGGTGTTTTCCAGAATGCCAGGGCGGACATGGCGCGGCAGGCCGTGGAAGACGCGCACAAATACTTTGACACATGGAAGAAAGTCTCACCGCAGGAGCGGGCGAAGTTTCTTTTTCGCGCAGCGCAGATTGTGCGGGAGCGGAAGTTCGAGCTGAACGCGCTGGTGTGCTACGAAGTGGGCAAGACGTGGACGGAAGCGGACGCAGATATCGCGGAAACGATCGACTTCCTCGAATACTACGGGCGCGAAATGTTGCGATTGGGCGAGCCGCAAAAGCTGGTGCCGATGCGCGGCGAGCGCAACTACCTGGTCTATATTCCGCTGGGCGTGGGCGTGATCATTCCGCCGTGGAATTTTCCATGCGCGATCATGGCGGGAATGACGGCGGCATCGCTGGTTACGGGAAATACGGTGGTGCTGAAGCCGGCGGCGGACTCGCCGACCATCGCGGCAAAATTCATCGACATCCTTTTTGAGGCGGGCATTCCGAGTGAAGCGGTGAACTTCATCACCGGGCCAGGGAGCGTGATTGGGGACGTGCTGGTGCAGCATCCGAAGACGCGGTACATCGGATTCACGGGATCGAAGGAAGTGGGACTGCGCATCAGCGAGCTGGCCGGGAAGACGTTGCCGGGACAGATGTGGATCAAGCGCACGGTGCTGGAGATGGGCGGCAAGGACGGAATCGTGGTGGACGAAGAAGCAGACATTGAGGCGGCGGTGGAAGGCACGGTGCAGGCGGCATTCGGGTATCAGGGGCAAAAATGTTCGGCGTGCTCGCGCGCGATCGTGTCCGAGAAAATTTACGACACGTTTGTCCAGAAGCTAGTGGAGCGCACGAAGAAAATTACAGTTGGCCCAAGCGACGATCCGAACAATTATATGGGGCCGGTGGTCAGCCAGTCGGCGATGAAAACGATTCTGGATTACATCGAATTGGGAAAGAAGGAAGGGAAGCTGCTTACCGGCGGGAAGCGCGCGGCGGGGGACGGCTACTTTATCGAGCCGACGATTATTGCGGACGTTGATCCGAAGGCGCGGCTGGCGCAGGAAGAAGTGTTTGGGCCGGTGCTGGCAGTCATCAAGGCGAAGAATTTCGACCAAGCGCTGGAAATTGCAAACAATACGGAATTTGGGCTGACTGGCGCGGTGTACTCGAAGAATCCGGAAAAAATCCGGAAGGCGGAGGAGACGTTTCACGTCGGGAACCTATATCTGAACCGGAAGTGCACGGGCGCGATGGTTGGAGCGCATCCATTTGGCGGGTTCAACATGTCTGGGACGGATTCGAAGGCGGGCGGAAAAGATTATTTGCTGCTCTTTATGCAGGGCAAGTCGATCGCGGAAAAAGTGAGCTGAACGCGGTCTTATAAGTAGTTCTATGGCGGTATGAGAGTTTCCTCAGGGGCTAAAGCCCAACGACAGAAAGCACTTAAATTCGGAGCTGAAGCTCCGACCCCTAAAGATGAATTATTCGACAAACGCTAGGAGATTCTTGAGGCGGCGTCGGCGCGCCGAGTGACCCACTTGAAAACGCGGAATACGGGATAACTCAACACGAGCATCCCCAGTGCCAACGGCGCGTTTTTCTGGTCAGTGACGATCGAACCAATTAGAAAAAGCACGGAAGCGGCGAGGGCGATTCCAGTCGACCAGGGATAGCCCCACGCGCGGTAGGGCCGCGCCATCTGGGGCTCCCGCTTGCGCAACGCGAAGAGAGAAAAATAGGAAAGCGTATAGTTGGCGACAAAAAAGAACGAGAGCATGGCGATGACACGTTCGAACGCGTTGGCGCTGAGGAACGAGATGAGGACGAAAAGTACGCCGACGATCGTGCTGAGGAGAAGAGAGACGGTCGGAGTTCCTCCGGCATTCACTTGCGTGGAGCGGCGGAAAAACAGTCCATCGCAGCCCATGGCATAAAGAGTGCGCGAGCAGAAGAGTTGATTGGCGTTGAGACAACTCAACATGGAAACGATCATGATCGAGCGGATGATGGGGTCGCCAAGAGTTCCAAAGACGCGGTCGGCGACGGCGCCGAGAACGAAATTATTTCCGGCGATTTCCCGCATCGGCAAAATGTAGAGCGCGACGAGATTCAGCAGCAGATAAATTCCCATGATGGAGAAGACGCTGCCGAAAATCGCGCGCGGAATGTCGCGGCCCGGATTGCGGACTTCCTCGCCAAAATAAATGATGCCGTCCCAACCATCGACGGTGTAAATCACGGCCTGCAAACCGAGCATGATGGCGATGGCCAGGGGCCATACGGCAGGCAAAGGAAGCGATGATGAGGCGGATTGCATTGCCGCTTTGTGCGCCGGGCCACCGAGAAGAAAACAAGCAAGCACCAAAATAAAAAAGGCACCGGTCTTCATCGCGGCAGTGGAAAGTTGCGCGACACTGCCCCAGCGAATGCCGCGCCATTGTAAGATTCCAAAACCGCAGATGATGGCAATGGAAATGATTTCGACTTTTGTGTTGCCGGCGAGAATAGGGAAAAGGTGGCCGCTGTATTCGGCGATGACGATACCGACGGCGGCGGCGGTGCCACAAGTGGAAAGCCAGTCGCTCCAGCCGACGATGAAGCCGGCGTAATCGCCGAGGGCGCGGCGAGAAAAATTGTACTGGCCGCCGCTGCGAGGAATCGCCGCGCCAAGCTCCGCCATGGAAGATGCGCCGGAAAATGCGTAGAGCCCGCCGAGGATCCAAACGGCGAGGAACATCCAGACGTTAGGGAGAAGCCTGGCGACGTCGCCGGGCGTTCGAACGATGCCGGCGGCGATAGTGTTTCCGATCGCCGCGGCCATGCCAAACCACATGCCGAGAACCTGAAGCAGGCGCCCGCGGCCGGCCGCCCGTGTGGCGCCGGCCGTGGAAGGGCTTTCGAATGTACCAGACAATGTGCGGTCTCGAGGAATGCGCGAAACGGAGCCATCATATCGGGGAGAAGAGAAAAAGCAAGCTGGAAGTGGCGAGTTCGGACGTTATTTGTTTGGAGAATTATCGCGGAGTGCCTACGAAATTCCATTTGCCCCAGGCGAAATGCTCGTGCACAGACACGAAGTGAGCGCGGGCAGTTTTCTTGATGAGCTCGGGCTGGCCGAGCCATTGCTCGTAGGTGCGGCGCTCGTAATGGGTCATGGTGGCGAAGGCGTCCATCTTGCTGGAAATCTTCCGCACGGGAGGCAGTTCGGAAATAAAGTGCACGAAAGTCAAAAAGGGAGTGCGCCACGGCTCGACGAACATGACGCGGCCTTCCTTTCCCAGGACGCGCTGCATTTCCGAGAAAGTTTGATCGAGATCGTCAGGCAAGGCGGGGAGATGGTGCAGACCGCCTTGAACGATGAGGACATCCTTGCTGCGATCCGCGAAAGGAAGCTGGCGGCAATCGGCGAGCGTGCATTTTGCTGAGCCTTTGAATTGCGCGAGGAGGCGGGGCGAGAGGTCCACGCCTTCGAGGTTGGTAAAACCGAGGCGCTGGAGGGCGATCAAACCGTTTCCGCGGCCGCAGAAAAGCTCGACGATCTCGGAGTTGCGCGGCCATTGCGAAGCACCCAATCGAGTGAGGCGCGCGATAAATTTTTGAATTTCCTGCTCGGGCGTTTCGAAACGCAGATACGCAGCTTCCCAAGGGTCGGAGATGAGCGCGCCCGGCGTGTTCATATTCAGACTGTCGGTCCTATTTTCCATTTGTGACGGTTCGCCAAGTACTTTACCGCAAGTCGGTCACAACTAAACAGGGTTGGGAACTCAAGAAATGGCTCCACAAAGGATAGGGAAACTGTCGATTTTGCGGCCCTTCAATCGACATATAGGTAGAGCCTGGAAGAAAGGAAAGAAGGGAGGGGGCCATGAAGGGACAGAACATTAGCTCACGGAACTGGGAACGAATCGTGGCGGCGGCCATTGTAGGGATCGCGCTTGCGACGCTATTTTGCAAGGTTGATGGGGCGGCACACGGATGGAACCTTTTCGACGGGACAGCATGGGAAGTGTTAGAGGCATTGCGCCCGGTGATCCTGGCGGGCTGGCAGTGTGTGCCGGCGTATCTTTCTGAAAATGCAAGGTGTTTGCATCACCTGCCACAAATTGTGGCATCCATTTGGCCGCTTCTTGGCTTCATAGCTGGCTAGGGATAGCCGGGAAGGTATACGCAGCGTTTTGACTCGCCGGTCCTTAACAATCCCCTGCAAAAAATATATCCTTACAAAAATTATGCAGTAGATGTCGATTTCACTGGCTGTCGCTCGACGTGTCAGTAGAGGCCCGGTTCGGCGGTCAGAAGCGGCAGAGGCCTTGGCCAAGCCCAAGTCGGAAGGAGACAAACCATGCGATTCATGATGCTGATGATCCCGAAGGGATACGAAAAGGCAGAGCCGGGCACAATGCCCGACGCCAAGGCCGTAGCTGCGATGATGAAGTACAACGAATCGTTGCAGAAGGCGGGCGTGCTGCTGGCGCTCGATGGCCTACACCCGCCCTCGATGGGCGCGCGGGTCTCGTTCTCCGGAGGGAAGCCCAAGGTGACCGACGGGCCCTTCGCCGAGGCGAAGGAGATCGTTGGCGGGTACTGGATGATTCAGGTGAAGTCGAGGGAAGAGGCGCTGGAATGGGCCAAGCGGTGCCCCGCTTCGGACAACGAGGTGATCGAAGTTCGCCAGGTGCAGGAGTTCTCGGACTTCCCGGCGGACGTCAAAGCAGCCGCAGCGGGGTTTTCCGAGATGCAGGCGCAATCCAAGCAGCGCAAGGGGTCGTGACCCTGCAATCGCTTAGAAAAAAAATGGCGTGGCGTGTCGACTTTGCAGGGCGCCGTTTGTCGCGATTGTAGAGGTTGAGTCTGACAGGTTTAGTTGCAGAAGGTCGCGACCGTTTTGCAGGGCGCGGCTCCGAATTCAAAACAAGGAGAAGACAATATGAAATTCCTAAGCATGTATAAGTCGGCCGAGAGAAACGCTCCCCCTTCGCGGGAGGAGATGGCCAAGATGGGCAAACTGGTCGAGGAAGGCTTTAAGGCCGGCTGGCTGTTGGCGACGGAGGGCTGCCTACCGAGCGCTCTTGGCGCGCGAGTGTGCAACTCGAGCGGGAAGTTGACGGTGACCGATGGTCCCTTTACGGAGGCGAAGGAAGTCGTCGGCGGGTTCGCTATCCTTCGGGCAAACTCCAAGGCAGAGGCCATCCAACTGGCGAAGGATTTCCTGCAGGTTGTCGGCGAGGGTGAGTGCGAGCTTCGGCAAATCTATGAAGCGGATACATGCGTGCAGAAGGCCACGACGGTTTAGTTGTAATCGTTGCGGCATGCCTCAGCCTTGAGAAAGGTCTTTCGAACTGTCGATTTCGCGCAGCGTCGTTCGACGCATAGTTAGAGCGAGGTTCAACGGGCCGATAGCGTTGAGAACGCGGCTCACAACCTAATTAAAGGAGACGTGACGATGCGATTCATGATGATAGTTAAGTCCTCTGAGAGTTCGGGCCGTCCACCCCAAGCCTTAATGGATGCTATCGACAAGCTCGGCCTAGAGGCGGTTAAAGCCGGCACGATGGTCGCAAGCGGCGGGCTGGCTCCCACTGCGGCGAGCACGCGCGTCCGGCTTTCTCGCGGGCAGCTGACCAAGATCGACGGACCGTTCACAGAGGCCAAAGAAGTCATCGGAGGGTATGCGATCTTTGATTTGAAGTCTAAAGAAGAAGCGATCGAAGGGGCGCTGCGCTTCATGGAACTGCACAAGCAACACTGGCCAGGGTGGGAGGGCGAGACCGAAATTCGCCAGATCTTCGGGCCGGAAGAGTTCGCGCCCAAAGGATAGGGTTTCCCGCGGATACGGATGGCCGCGAACCTATAGTTAGTTTGGCGCGCGTCCGGACTTGCACGAGCGAATTGAAGATGGTGTGATGGGTAGCCGTGACGGCTACTGACACACATCGCGCGATTGACGCAGTCTGGAGAATCGAGTCGGCCAGAATCATCGCCGGCCTTACGCGCATCGTGCGCGACGTCGGCCTTGCCGAGGAACTCGCGCAAGACGCTCTCGTCGCGGCGCTCGAACAGTGGCCGGAGTCGGGCATCCCGGACAGGCCAGGCGCCTGGCTCATGGCCACGGCGAAAAACCGCGCGATCGACACCTTTCGCCGGAATAAGGTTCTCGAACGCAAGCGTCAAGAACTAGGTCGTGAGCTCAAGACGCAACAAGAGACGGCCGTGGCGAATTTCGAAATCGCGCAGGACGATGACATCGGCGATGACCTCCTTCGTCTCGTGTTCGTCTCGTGCCATCCGGTCCTCTCCACGGAAGCGCGCGTTGCGCTTACGCTTCGTTTGCTCGGGGGATTGACAACCGACGAGATTGCTCGTGCCTTCCTCGTGCCGGCGCCGACTGTCGCACAGCGCATCGTCCGGGCCAAGAGGACCCTCAGCGAGGCGAGCGTCGCCTTTGAGGTTCCCCGAGGGCCCGATCTTGCCGCCCGTTTGTCGTCCGTGCTGGAAGTGATCTACCTCGTTTTTAATGAAGGCTACTCGGCGACCTCGGGGGACGACTGGATGCGCCCTGCCCTTTGCGAAGACGCGCTGCGTCTCGGGAGAATCTTGGCCGGACTCGCTCCGAACGAGCCGGAGGTCCACGGACTGGTCGCGCTGATGGAGATTCAGGCGTCGCGTGCGGCAGCACGCACCGGTCCGTCGGGGGAACCGATACTGCTGTTGGATCAAGATCGCGCGCGATGGGATCAACTCCTGATCCACCGTGGTCTGGCGGCACTTGAGCATGCCGAGCAGCTTGGCGGCGCGTCTGGCGCCTATGCGCTACAGGCTGCCATTGCGGCGTGTCACGCGCGCGCGCGTACTGCGGCGGAAACAGATTGGCGACGAATCGCCTCGCTTTATGATGCACTTGCCGAACTTACGCCCTCGCCTATCGCGGAGCTAAATCGCGCGGTCGCGTACGCCATGGCCTTCGGTCCGGCTTCGGGACTCGAGATGATCGACTCGCTCGCTTCGGAGCCGTCTCTCAAGTCCTACCACCTCTTGCCCAGCGTTCGCGGCGATTTTCTTTTCAAGCTTGGCCGCTTCGCCGAGGCAGAGGCAGAGTTTGAGCGCGGCGCATCGCTCACTCGCAACGCACGAGAACGTCAACTCCTGCTCGACCGGGCCCGGGCGTGCGCCGGAGGGCTATCGCAGCCCGGGCCGCGATGAAGAAGGTCACACGGTTTGCAACTGGCGTAATGAAAATTTGAAGCGGGCGGGTTATCATGGGCTCGCGTATGCAGACAACGCTGGTTCCTGAGAGCACGCTGCGTGGAGCGATGGATGGAGCAGGTCCGGTCGAAGTGTCCGTGGTGATTCCGTGCCTGAATGAAGCGAACTCGCTGGCGTACTGCGTGGACAAAGCCAGGAAGGCGCTCCAGGAGGCGGGGATAAGCGGGGAAGTGGTCGTTGCGGATAACGGGTCGACGGACGGTTCGATTGAGATTGCTGAAGAGCGTGGCGCTCGGGTGATTCGCGTGCCGCAGCGGGGGTACGGCGTGGCGCTGCGGGCAGGCATCGCCGGGGCGCGCGGCCCGTTCATTATTATGGGAGACGCAGACGACAGCTACGACTTCAGCGACGTGCCGCGATTCGTGGAAAAACTGCGCGAAGGCAACGACATTGTGATGGGCAACCGGTTCCAGGGAGGAATCAAACCGGGGGCCATGCCGCCACTACATAAGTACTTCGGCAATCCCGGCCTGACGGCTGTGCTCAATACTTTGTTTCATGCGCACATCGGGGACGGTTATTGCGGCATGCGGGGAATCACGCGCAGTCTCTACGACCGCCTGGACCTGCGAAGTTCGGGGATGGAATTCGCGCTGGAAATGGTTATCAAATCCGCGCAAATTGGGGCGCACATGGCGGAGATTCCTATCGTTCTGTGGCCCGACAAGCGCGGGCGGGCACCGCATCTCCGCAGTTTTCGCGACGGCTGGCGCAGCCTGCGGTTCATGCTGCTGTACGCGCCGAACTGGCTTTTCCTGCTGCCGGGCAGCTCGCTGGTGCTTGCCGGGCTCGCGCTGGTGTTTTGGCTGCTGCCGGGACCGCGGCAGATTACTTCCCACGTGGTGCTGGACATTCACACCATGATTTTCGGCGTGATCTTCACGCTGCTGGGAGTGCAAATCCTCTCGATCGGGGCGTTCGCAAAGGTATTCAGCTACGCACAGAGGTTTGACCGGCATTCCGTATCCTTGAGGCGCCTTCTGAAGCAGGTGACTCTCGAGACGGGTTTGCTTGCAGGAGGCGGACTGTTCCTGATGGGATTTGCCGGGTGCGCGTGGATCACCTGGAAGTGGGCCGCGAGCGGTTTCGGGGAGCTTCACGAAATCCGCCAAGTGCTCTTCTGGTCCATGTGGCTGTTCCTCGGATTTCAAATTATTTTCGCCGCTTTCTTCCTTAGCATGCTGGGCATCAGCCGCGAGACTTTCATCGGCGACTATGATCTAAAATAGCTCCGGAGTCCGCAGCGCCGGACGCGCCAGTGGTAATTTTCCGTTGGCGCTACTGTTGGGGCGAAGCTCGCGGTGGTTGATAGGGAATGAGTTCCGTGTTGTCCCTGTCGGGTTCGACGAGCCAAATCTGGCGATCCTTAAAGTAGGCGAAGAGCCTGGCATTTTGTTCGGGACTGAGTTCGCGGCCCCATAGAACCTTGGCAGTGTCGATTTCCGCTCCGTTGTAGACCCACTCGTCATGCAGGTTGTGATTTTCTTCGTAGCGCACCATGATCAAATGCTTGCCGGGAGTCTGAACAAGCTTTTTCGCGATAACGACCCGGCTGGGATCTCCCTTGCAGGTCCAGTCCAGGTGGTCGCAGACATGTTGCTGCGCGGAGAAACCAACGTCTATTGCGAGGAGTAAAATGGTGGCCCGGGAAAGCGCGCGCCCGAGAGGGCGTCCCCCCAAACGGATGGTGCGGAGGTGGCGAATGGCCTGGACGAGAAGGAGAAAAATCAAGGAGGTCAGGGCCGCGGCGTAGTGCGGCATTGACCAGATCAAGACCAGGAATCCAGCCGCCCCCAGGAGGAAGATCAGAAGCGGCAAGCGGGTCTTGCGATCGAAAAAAACGAAGGGTAACCCCGGCAAAAGCAGCAGAGCACCCCACCAGAGGTAGGTACTGCCGCTGCGCGTCAATTTTTCAGCAGTTACATTCCAAACGTCCGGCCAAGTGTTCTGATAGTCTTCGCGTTCCCAACCGTTGTAGAAGTCTTCGAACTGCTCATTGTTATATTGAATTGGCTCTTTGGGGTGGTCCCACAAGAACAGGCCCGTCGTGCGATACGTCTGCGTGTTTAGGGCATAAGGGAAGAGAAAGGCGTTACTAGTCAGCCGCCAATTGTAGTAACCAATGAACCCGGCCGTCAGCAGCAGAACAGTGGCCAGCGGCGCGAAAACGCGGGCGATGCGCACGCGCGGCGCGGCGGCCGATTTTGTTTTTCCTGCGAGCCACCAGAGGAACCAGCTTGCGACGGGGATAGAGAGGAGCAAACCCTCGTACGGACGGGAGTTTGCGAGGATGGCGATTCCCAGGCTAAGTAGCAAAGCATCACCTGTGCGCGCGCGGCGTATGATGCGCGGCATCGCGCCAAGCACCAGCGCGCCGCCGGTGGCGGCGACCGCTCCGCCCCAGTAGCTGTTGATCCAATAACTGGCGATTCCGAATTTCAACGCGGCAAGCGCGGAGCCAAAGAACGCCCACCTTGGCGGAAGCCAGGCTTGCAACATCCAAAGAATCGCGGCGCACATCGCGGCAACGCTCAAGAGCACGCCGATCCAGGGATGGCCAAGCAATTGACCAAGCGCGAGGACGGCACCTTGCGCGGGCGGATACTTCGATCCATAAGCCGGAAACCAATTGACGTGGAACGATTCGAAACTTATCCACATGGGATGTGGCGGATTGGCCAAACGGCCGTGGGCGAGTGTGTCCCCGAGCAGCAGGTAGCTGTATTCGTCATGGATTCCGGGAACAGGGACGGGCAACTGCGGCAGAAGAGCAAGGCGGACACCAATAACGATGAAGAAGACGGCGATGATTACAAGCGTCTTGCGTACCGCCAAGCGGGATAGAGGGGATTCAACTGCGTGAAATACTCTTGAAGTAAAGCGCGGGAGAAATATGGAAAGAAGAGAGAAGAATGAGACGACGCACACGGCGGTGCGAAGGGCGTGAGGCGCGCGCGCTAAGAAAAGTTCGACGTGATCAATCATCGGGGATGCAAGGTTTCAACATTTGATTGTGGCACGCGGCGGAAAGAGTAGAAAGCGGATACCTTAGAAGTTACCGCGAAAGAATGGAGCGGTTAGCGTTCGATTTCGATCTCGGTCGTGCGGTTGGGATCTTGCCCTGCCGGCTTGCTTGCAGATTGCTGTTTAGGGCGTTCTTCGAGGTAATCGGCCATTTCCAGACGCAGATTTCCAGCATTGGTCGAATACGTCAGTCCAGTTTCAAAGTCGACGATTCCCGCGCGGATGAGCCTGTCGATCTCACCATCGAAGTGCTGCATGCCTTCGGTGCTGCCATCGCGCATGGCATCGAGGAGCGACTTGCCTTCGGTTTCTCCTTTTTCAACGTACTCGCGCGTGCGCATGGTGGACCTGAGGATCTCCACGGCGGCGATACGTCCTTTGCCGTCCTTTCGCGGAAGCAGACGCTGAGAGACGATGTACCGGAAGGCCTTAGAGAGCCGGGTGCGAATGGCTTGCTGATCGGCCATGGGAAAAACTCCAACGATGCGTTCCACGGTTTTCGATGCATCAATGGTATGCAGCGTGGACATGACCAAGTGACCTGTTTCCGAAGCTTCCAGGGCGATCTCAATGGTTTCCCGGTCACGCATTTCACCGACAAGAATGACTTTTGGCGCCTGGCGGAGCGCCGCACGCAAGGCCAACGCAAAGGTTGGCGTGTCTGAATGCAATTCGCGCTGATGGATCGTCGCCTTTTTGTGACGATGAAGAAACTCGATGGGGTCTTCAATGGTGAGGATATGGTAGGCCTTCTCCGCGTTCATTTTGTCGAGGATGGCGGCGAGAGTGGAAGACTTGCCGGAACCCGTTGGACCCGTCACAAGCACGACGCCGTTGCGCAGATCCACGATTTCCTTCAGAGCTTCAGGCAGATGCAGATCCTCGAATCCGGGGATTTTGTCGGGGACGACGCGCATTACAATGGCACAGCTCCCGCGCTGCTTGAAAATGTTCACGCGGAAGCGCGCGACACCGGCTATGCCGTAGGAAAGGTCCGCTGAGCCGTCTTGCTCCAGCTTGCGGATAGGCGCCTCGTTTTTCCCCATAATGTCATTGGCAATTGAGTGAGTGTCTTGCGAGCTGAGACACTCCAGGCCTTTATATTTGAGCTCCATGAGCTGGCCGCTCACTTCGATTTGAGGGGCGCGACCGGGCGAAAAAATCAGGTCGCTGACATGCGGGCTGGCCTTCAGCATAGCGGTGACGAGTTGTGCAGTGTGAATCGTCCTCTGTGCGGCAGGCGCGGACGAAGCCTGAGCAGGAGCTGCCGGTGGCGGCACGGTGGGGGTTGGTGTTCCCATGGCTTGAATTGTGTCCTTGCGAGGCCCGAGAAACGAGGGCCAATCGTCCAAACCCCAGCAAACACGCTTCTCAATGTGACACTTGTATTGTAGGCGAACTGACACCTGCGGCCAGTAAAGGTTGATGCCCAATTTCTTGAGGAGCACTGTCCGAACGGGCAGGTCATGAAAAGCACGGACTACTTTGTTCCACGGCCGAGAAGCAAGAAGTCTTCGTCAGCTGAGGCGGAATCCAGAAAAAGTTCGGCGCAGTTATTGACAATCCAATCGGAGCCAGCTTGCTGAAGTTCGGCGTCGGTCGCGGTTGTGCGCAGCGCGAGGACGCGCGCTCCTGCCGCCTTGCCGGCGCGAATTCCCGCGGGGGCATCTTCGATGACGATGCAGTCGCTTGCGGGTACACCGATGAGTTGCGCGCCTTTCAGATAGGGCTCAGGGTCCGGCTTTCCATGCTGCACATCGGTTGAGGTAACCAGATGCCTAGGTTTCGGCAGACCCGCCGTGCCGATGCGAACACCGGCCAGCGGCCGAGTGCAGGAGGTGACGATCGCCCAGCGCTGCAAAGGGAGCGCTTGAAGCAATTCCATCGCGCCCGGCAAAGGGATAACTCCCTCGACGTCGGCGATTTCACGGCGTTCGACCTCGCGGTCTTCGGCGGCGTGATCGGCGTGCGGCAGGAGTTCCCGTATGGTGGAGATGCTCGGCCGTCCGTGCGCTTTTCTTACGACATCGTCAGGGTCAAAGCCGTGCTCGTGCGCCCAGCTCGCCCACACGCGCGCTACCGCGGGTGTAGAATCCACTAACACGCCATCCAGGTCGAAAAGGACACCGCGACACTTTATCGGAATCATCTATCAATACTAATCGGGACCGGCCAAACCTTACGCAGAAAGCGTACAATTTCTCGAGGGAAAGAACGAAGTACACAATGCTTGGGGTGGGAGACGGGGATTGAACCCGCGACATTCGGTGCCACAGACCGACGCTCTACCAGCTGAGCTACTCCCACCATCCGTGGAACTTCTTTAGTTTACGCTAATTCCCGCGCGCCGAAAAGTGGGCATACGTTCAGCTGGAATCCACTCTGAAAGCAATTCCATTTGGGCCCGGTTCTCGAAACTTTGCGCTTCCGCGAGACTTATCTTTCAGGTTGCAACCAGGAAACCGCCGCGCCACGAGCTTCCCGCGTATTGTTAGACTAATTCAATAGGAAACGCGTCTCCGCGCATGAGCCCACATCAAACGGACCGGCAGCACTTCGAGCGGCAGATCGTTTATGCACGCCCCATTTTTGTTTTGCTGGCGCTGCTCGCCGTTCTCGAACAGCCGCCTACGCACGGAGCGCGCCGGTCAGCCTCATTCCTGGTCGCCTATCTGATTGTCGCGCTCCTAGTCACACAACTCGAGCGCCTTTTGCGAAAACGCTCCTGGCATTGGCCCTTGGCCTGCGATCTTTTTGCTTTGGGCTTCTTCATGTACATCAGTCCGTCCACTGTACCCGTTTGGTTCCCGTATATGTTTCTTTGTTACGCTGCGGGCATTCGCTGGGGCGTGGAATTGACACTCCCGCTGGCTGGAGCGCTCTCACTTATTCTGGTTTTGCTCACAGCTGTGAAAGGCGACATCCATTGGATGCGCGTCGTCTCCTGGCTCGGCCTGACTACGGGCACGTTTGCCGTCGGGGCTGGCCTCGCTTTTCTGGGCGATCGCAACCGCCGATTCTCTTCGCAAATTGAGTTTTTCTCGAGCATTAGCGCGACCATGCAAGTGGATCAGGGGCTGGCCGAATCGCTGCGCATGTTCCTCGAAGAACTGGCGACTACTTTTAGCGCGGAAGAGGCTCTCCTGCTCTACCGCGATACCGATCTCGAGCGTATTTTTCTTTGGCGCCTGAAAGCGGGAGAAAGTGAGCGGCTCGTTCCGGAAAGCATGCCCCTGTCGCGCACGGACGGCTTCCTCCTAGACGATATGGACGCCACCATCTGCTGGAACTCACTGGCGGGGCCTGGCTCTGGTTTTGGCTGGGACCGGCGCGACGGAAGGGCCATAAAGAACCTGCCTCGACTGCCTGGTCCGGCGCAGCAGGAGTTGAAGGTGACCTCCTTTGTGACCGTAGCTTTCGACCAGGGAGGCCAGCCGACCGGCCGGATATTTCTTTTAAATGGCCGTAAGCCCTTCCAAAAGCAGGACTTAGCCTGGCTCGAAAGTATCGCAGCGCACGTCTCTCCTGCCCTGGAGAACATCTTTCTTTTGAGGCACTTACGAGCGCGCGCTATTGAAGCCGAGCGCAGCCGCATCGCCCGCGACCTCCATGATGGAATTCTCCAGACACTCCTCAGCATCGAAATCCAGCTCGATGTCCTTCGGCGCCGCCTGCCGGCTGCCCCTGAACAGGCCGTAAGCGGCCTTGCCAGCCTTCAGCAGACCGTCCGGAACGAGGGCGCGGAGCTCCGTCAGACGGTCACGGACCTCCGTCCCCTGCGCGTGCAGAGCGCCGATCTGGTTGACCTGATGCGTGGTTTCGCCGAGCGCTATCGCAACGAATCCACGGTCGCCCTTGATTTGCTAATCGATTCGGCCGAGTTACGCGCCCCCGACCGCGTCTGCCGCGAGATTTTCCAGATTTACCGAGAAGCACTCAACAACATAAAAAAGCATGCCAAGGCTTCCCATGTCGTGGTAAAACTGTCGCAGGATGACAGCCGTCTAGTACTCGTAGTAGATGACAACGGCGAGGGGTTTAGCTTCGCCGGCCGGTTTACAGGCGACGAGTTGGATCGGTTGCGCTTGGGTCCCATTTCCATTAAGGAGCGCGCACGCACCGCGGGTGGGGTTTTGACTGTCGAGTCGAACCCCGGGCATGGAGCGCGTTTAACAATCGAAGTTCCGCTCGGTTAATATGGCCAAAACAGCGAAACAGCAGATACGGGTACTACTAGCCGATGACCATGCGATCTTTCGCGATGGCCTGAGGAAACTTCTCGATTCCGACGAAGATATCACCATTGTGGGTGAAGCGCAGAACGGCGCGGAGTGCATCAAGCTCCTCGCCAAGCTCAAGCCGGATATCCTGCTCCTTGACCTGCGCATGCCGGATAAAGACGGCTTGGCTGTCCTCGAAGAAGTTAATTTCGATACACTGCCCACGCGGGTCGTCGTTTTGACCGCCGCGGAAGACGATCGCGACGTGGTTCGCGCCATGCGTCTCGGCGCTCGCGGCGTCGTGCTCAAACAGTCCGCCACGGACCTCCTGGTGAAGAGTATTCACCGCGTGCATGCCGGCGAAATTTGGCTCGACAATCGGATGACCGCCGAAGTGATGAAGGCGTTTTCGAAGTCCAGCGAGGCAGGCCCGCGGCGCGAAAAGCCTTTGCTAAGCGACCGTGAGAAAGAAATTGTGCAACTTGTCGCGCAAGGTTTCCGCAACAAGGAAATCGGCGAAAAACTCTTTATCTCCGAGCAAACCGTAAAAAATCATTTGCACAATATTTTCGATAAGCTTGGTGTTTCCGACCGCCTTGAACTGGCGTTGTACGCGATTCATCACAGGCTTATAGACCAGTCGTAGCCCACGCCCGGCTCCAGTCCGGGCGCCACTTATCATCAGTTGATGAATCGTAATTCTTGTGTTGCCACTAGCGGCGGGGCGCGTCGTGCTTGCCGCGTGAGCCTTCTTGCCTGCTCGCCGTTGCAACCATTGGCCGTGGATTAAGGTTTTTACCTTAATACCCATTACGGTATTCACTTGCTAGCGTTTCCGTTGCATGGTATTTACTCTCCTCCGCGTCCCCGGAGCTCCAGGATTTCTACTTGAAGTCGGTGAGCAGGCGAGTCATGAGACTCCCGATACCCAGCTTGAGCCGTGGTGCGTTGCTATTTGTTTCCTTCCTGGCTTTCTTTTTTGGTCGTGCGGCTGCACAGACAACGAGCATTCCTGCCCGCATCACCCAGGCGGTTGACGAAAAGAAGCTAGTGGTGTTGCACGGAAACGTCCACCCGCTCGCTCGCCCGGAATTCGACCAGGGACTTGTTGCTGACGCGCAGCCGTTGAAGCGCATTCTGCTGCTCTTGCAAAGAAGCTCCGATCAGGAGACCGCCCTCCGCCAACTTCTCGACGATCAGCAGAGCAAGTCCTCCCCCAACTATCACACGTGGCTAACACCAGAACAATTCGGCCAGGAGTTCGGCGCCGCAGACGCCGATATCCAGGCCGTGACACAATGGCTGGCCTCGCTCGGATTCACGGGCATTAAGGTAGGGCCAGGCCGGACCGTGATTGAATTTTCCGGGAACGTAGCGCAAGTGCGAAACGCGTTCCGCACGGAAATTCACCGTTTCGTGGTTGGCGGCAAGGAATACAGCGCCAATGCTGTCGATCCCCAGATTCCCGCAGCTCTGGCCCCGGTCGTTGCCGGAGTGGTTTCGCTGCACAACGTTCCGCGGAAGTCTTATGCGAGAATCCTTGGACAATTTCGTCGCCCCCTTGGCGAAGCGGGATTGGAACCACTGTTTACCTTTCCCAATCCATTTAATGGCCGAAATTTTTACGGTTTAGGTCCGGGGGATTTCGCGACGATTTACAACTCCAAGCCATTAATCGCTGGTGGAAATGATGGGACGGGACAAACCATTGCAATCGTCGGCGAGACAAATATCAGTGTACAAGACGTGCAGCAATTTCGAACAATGTTCAGCCTGCCGGCAAACTTCGATGCCACAAGTGTAGTTTTGAATGGGGAAGACCCAGGTATTACTTCCATTGGCGAAGAGGGAGAGGCGGATCTGGATGTCGAGTGGTCGGGAGCAGCCGCGCCCGGAGCAACGGTAAAGCTTGTTGTGTCGGCTTCGACGCCGGCTTCGGCGGGGATCGATCTTTCGGCGCTCTACATCGTGGAGCACAACTTGGCCGCAGTTATGAGCGAGAGCTACGGAGACTGCGAAAAAGACCTGGGCACTACGGGGAACGCTTTTTACAACAGCCTGTGGGAACAAGCAGCCGCGCAAGGAATTACCGTAGTTCTTGCGTCTGGAGACGGTGGCTCGGCCGGCTGCGACAACTTCAATACCCAGCAGGTTGCCACGCAGGGCCTGGCGGTCAGCGGTTTGGCCTCGACTCCGTTCAACGTTTCGGTTGGCGGTACGGATCTCGATCAAGTCAACAACTGGGCGGCCTACTGGAATCCAACAAACGATCCCACTGGAACGTCGGCGAGAAGTTACATACCCGAGATCCCCTGGAATGAGAACTGCGCCCAGATTGCGCTAAACGGTTGCGGAGCAGGTGCGCCGAATGGATCAGTGAACATTGTGGCGGGGAGCGGTGGAGCGAGCAGCGTATATGGAAAACCCACATGGCAAATGGGTGTAGCGGGAGTGCCGAATGACAATCACAGGGACCAGCCTGATATTTCCTTGTTTGCAAGTCCTGGGTTTGATGGAACGGGATACGTTTACTGCCAGAGCGACCAGACCATTTCCGGTGTAAGGACTTGCGATGTAACCGCCAACAATGGATTCCTCGATTTTGGTGTTGTTGGTGGGACGTCCGCTTCGGCCCCGGCATTTGCGGGAATCATGGCGCTCGTGAACCAATATCAGACTGCCCATGGCGGCACGAATCGTCAGGGGAACGCGAACTACGTGCTGTACGCTTTGGCGAAGAAGGCAGGTGCGAGCTGCACCTCCAGCGCGACGGAGGCCGCGGGGTGTATTTTCAACGACGTGACAAAGGGCAACAGCTTTTTGCCGACGGGCTTGCCCGGCGTGGGAACAAACAGCGTGCCGTGCCAGGGCGGCTCCCTGAACTGCAGCGTAAGTACGGTCGGCAACACGGGCGTGTTGGTCGACCCCAGCCACACAACGACGGAGGCGTGGACCGCGACCGCAGGCTATGACATGACCTCGGGGTTGGGAACGGTCAACGCGAACAACTTGGCGACGAACTGGGGAAGTGTTTCAACAATTCCAACGACAACGACATTGACCCTTTCGCCGACCAGCGGAATCACTCATGGTACCGGCGAAAATGTGGCTGTTGGCATTACCGTGAAATCAAATACAGGGACAGCCGCGCCAGCCGGGGATGTATCTCTGATCGCGACGTTCCCGGACGGAACGACCCAGGGGTTCGATCACTTCACACTCGTCAGCGGAGCCGTGAGCGGTGTAAACACACAAAGTTTGCCAGGGGGCACATACACCGTCTCTGCGCATTACGCTGGGGACGGCACCAATGCGCCGAGCGATTCCTCTCCGGTTTCCGTTACGGTTGGTCAAGAGGCGAGCCAGACGTTCATCGTCGTCCCTTCGTTCGATTCCCAAGGGAATCTTCTGAACGGCAACGCGACCTCGGTGACTTATGGCTCCCGCTACATCATCCGCATGTACGTCACAGACAAAAATGGCGTAGCAAGCACGACAGGACCCCCAAGCCCGACATGCTTTACCGAGAATCTTATGACGTGTCCGACCGGAACGATTTCGTTGACAGCGAACGGGTCACCCGTCGACGCGGGCGCGTTTAAGCTGAACAATGCTGGCTACACGCGCGACATCGCGCCCACTCTCACGGGCGGACCTTACTCTTTCGTTGCGCAATACGCTGGCGACAACAGCTACAGCGCAAGTTCAGGCACCTATTCGTTTACGGTCAAACCCGACCCTGTATCCTTCGGCTTGCAGGTTCCCAATAGTCTCATCGCGGGCGTGCCATTTCAGGCCAGTATCGCGGCGTATGCTCAATATCCAGGCGCCGCGGCGACGACTGGCACCATGACGTTTTACGACGGAACAACCCAGTTGGGTAATGCCGTTTCCATAAACGGCTATCCTGGAAGTTACCAATCAGCTTTTTTTGTTTTTGCCAATCTGACAATCGCCACGGCTGGGTCGCATACCATTTCAGCACAATATAGCGGCGATGCGAATTACGCTCCCTTCACTGCTACGACGACGGTCAACGTCCTTAACCCCACGACAGCTAGCGTCACCTTTCGTCCGTCCACCGTAAATTACGGAAGCCCAGTTACGATTACAGGTGTAATCGACACACCCGTGGCTGCATCGAACGCGGCACTCAAGCCCACCGGAACCATTTCCTTATATGCTGGCTATGATGGTCAGATTACAAGCGGTGTTTCCGTAACAATGACCGTCGGACAGAGTGGTAATTGGGAAATCCAGGTCAGCGCCACATTCACGCCCTCGACCAGCGAATCTTTTGGAATCTCTTACAATGGCGACACGAACTACGCGGCCGTCTCTGCGCAGAGCAATTTTCTGACGGTCATCATCCCTGATTTCAGTCTCAACATTCCCGCTGCCCCGTTTAACATCACGGCTGGCCAGCTGGGCACGCTACAAATCAGTGTCGTACCGGCAACGAACAATTCCAGCCCCGTAAAGCTTTCGTGTGTGGGGAACCTCCCAAGCGGCTATTCTTGCTCGCTGCAGCCTTCCACCGTAAACCTCGCCAATGGAGCAACGTCGACAGCGGTATTGACACTCTCGCCGCCCTCGGGCGCTGCTCTGGCACATAATGCTTTCGCATCGAAGAGCAGCGCTTTCCTCTTTCCATATGGGCCAAACCCATTATGGCCCCTAAGCCTTCTCAGCGGCCTTGCCGCGCTTTTGTTTCTTCGCTGGGCATGCAAGTCGAGGGATTTGCGGCCATCATTGGGATTCGGCTTGGTTTTTGTGATCAGCTTAGTCATCGGTTGCGGAGGGGGCAGTTCCGCTGTTCCACCACCCCCTCCACCGCCGCCCGGTCCTTTCGCCACCTCCACAACAGTTACAACAAGTTTGGCTAAGGTGGCTCAAAATACTCCGGTTACGTTAACGGCTAAGGTGACGGGGCAGGGCAATCTTACGGGAAACGTGGGTTTTTACGCGAATGGCGGTTGGATTGGAGTGTCAAACCTGGTTGGTAACATGGCAACCCTCAACGTGGCGCTTCCTTTCCCCGGCGTTTACTCTATTACCGCATATTACGGCGGCGATTCGAACAATTCCCCCTCGACCTCTCCCGGCGTGAGTGAAGCGGTTACCGGAATCACCATCATGCAGGTGAACGCTCAAACGAGTACTCTCTTTCACTCGGTCAGCGTGACCGTGACGCTGCAATAGTTCACTCGATCATCTCCGTCCTGGTCACGTCGCGCGACTGATCGAGGAGCGCGTCCACGCGTTCAAGGAACCGCACCGTATGTGGCAATCCTGCGTGCTTCTGGAATGCGTCTGCGTCCGCCCACTGCGAATGAATGAAAAAAAGCCGCGGGTCCCGCATCGACCGGAAGGTGTGAAAACTCAGGCAACCGGGCTCCTCCCGCGACGGGCCAGCCACTTCGCGCAAAGCCTCCTCCACGGCGCCCTCGTCGCCTTGTCGGGCGTGCAGTCGGACAAACACATATTGTTCCACGCTCCCTCCATCCCACCGCGTGTCATCCCGGTTGCCCTCCATTTTCGCCCTGCGAGCGTTAATGCGCGACTACAAGTTTGACTCAGAAAGCCAAGGTTCGGTCAGCCAGCGTTTCTTGCAATTGCGGAATCGAACTCTCTCATTGGTGCTACACTCTCGACAGGAGACAGAGTATGCGCATCGGGATGATTTCTGTTCTCTCTAGCTACCTAGCATTCATTTGCCTGCCACATCCAGCAGCGGCTCAATTCATTCCCGGCAGTCCGCAGGGGCCTCAGGCGTCCTTTCGCAAGCCGCCCTCGCCCGCCAACCTTTCGCAATTCCCAAGTGCCGCCGAATCCAAGGATGTCGCCTCCTTAACCAGTCTGAGAAACGCGCCAGCAGAGCTACCGTTGTCGTTGAGGAACTGGACAAATCAGCAAGAAGGGGCAGGCGCAATTGGAGTCGAGTCGCCGGCTGAGACGAACCAGTGCGCTCACATTCTCATATACCGAGCACCAACTATTGATTCAAGGATGATCATGGAAGCTCCCAAAGAATTCTCCAACAACATGCCAAAGTTGGGGGGCTTGCAAGCCTGTAGTTTGGACTTCCAAGGGGTAATGGCGACTCCGCAATTGGGTCCTTTTCTAGGCCCGAGACGAATCCGCGTTCTTGACCCGAGGCTTGGGATACAGCTCTACCCATTGCGGCTCCAATCGAGTACACGGGAAGGACCTTCTGGCCGTATTCCCTATCCTGTGGCCTCACCGCCCATCCCTTAGTCCTAGTTTTCTGGCTCGTTCTAGTACGTCGGTACTTCTCAGCCTTGAACCGATTTTGTATCTTGAGTCCTATTGTTAGCTGGCCCCTACCCGGATACACTCTTACTTCGATCAGGAGGACTTCCTTGACTGGCTCTGAACGCCGCACAACTCAGCGTTTTTCCATGCGGCTGCCGCTGACCGTTCGTTGGACAACTGGAGCTGCGGTTGGCGAGACCAGCACCGAGTCACGGGACGTCAGCTCGCGCGGTGTGTACTTTTTCCTTTCCAAGGATGTCAAAGAAGGCTCGCCCGTTGAGATTCTTCTGACGCTTCCCAACGAAATTACCATGGCTGGACCGGTACGGGTTCGCTGCCTCGGCCGCGTGCAGCGCACCGAACCGCGCGATGAGGGCGCCGTGGGCGTGGTTGCAGCTATCGAGCGCTACGAATTCCTTCGCGGCGACGAAGATAAGTAAAAAGGTATCGAGAAGGGAAGCGGTCGGTTCCCTGCGGCGCTAAAGTTTCTCGACGAGTTCCTTGCTCGCTCACTGCGGAGGCGGGCGGGATGAGCCGGGGTGCCTCGGCCCCTCAGCGGAGCTGCCCCGGCGCTTTTTTTCTCTTCGCCTTTTTCTTAATTTCAAATTTCTATTTTCGGATTTCCATTTCAGGGTTTGGCCGCTGGCCTGCGCAGGCAAAACAGGCCGCAGCTTTCCTGCCGCGAGCTTTGCCATCGCGCGGAGCCGCCCGCTGAGCTCGCCTTCGCTCAAACGCCCCTCGCGGCACGGCCAGCGGAGAAAATCCTCGGCCCGCCGCTCCCCCTTCCGCGAGTTACATTCCGAACACCAGGACACCAGGTTGCGGTAGCCATTGCGTCCTCTCCGGACACGCGGCACCCATGGTCGAGGCACCGCACCATCGGCGTCAGCGGGCGCAAGCAGTAAAAGCAAAACCCGCCCTCGCGTGCCGGGGTTTCCAGGAAATCCGCCTTCTCGAAGTCGCTCACGCTAGGCAGACGCTCCGCGGAGCGCGCTGCGATTTTACCGGCGCGAATGGAGCGAATCTCCTCGGGCAAGCGCACCTCGGCCACGTGACCCACTCTGCTGCGTTCGGCCAAGCGCAGCGCGCCTTTGGCAACCAGGCTCCGCACCGCTCTTCGTGTGGCCCAGCAGGAAAGGCACGTACCGCGTGCGAGCCGCAGAATCGAAAAGCGAAGCTCCCGCTTCCCTTCGAGCCGGCTGTGCCGCAGCAGATGAGAGTACACCGCGCGGTCGAACACCGAGAGGCGCAGCCGCGGCACCAGCAAGTCTTCCAATTCTTTCCACACGTGTACCGCGTTGATCTTTTTCTTTTTCATGTTCTGTGTCCGCTGGTAGGACAGACATTCTTGTCTGTCTTGTAGTGGCGCAGCTTGCTGGGCCCCTTCTTATATTTTCGGGAGGGCACGGCACATGAGGATCGCCGAGGGAATACCACTGCGCTCCTCGGGGCAACTATGGAGACGCGGAGGGTGCCCCAGATTCGTTGTTGAAACCTGGGTCGTGCGGTTACTTTCTCAGTGCCTTGTGGGTCGGACCTTTAGCTCCGACATAAGAGCTTGATTCTCGGTCCGGGTTTAGCCACTGAGGAAATGGTTTCGGCAGTTTCCAGTAGCACAGCCACTCCTGGCTGTGTGCCTAGCAACAATGTTTTCATGGCGGGAACAGCGCCCTTAAAAAGAAAAAGCCCCGACATGGTCGGGGCGTAGTTTTCTGCAAAACGAATCCTACGACAGTAGTAACCGCCTTGTCAAGACCAAAATCAGTTCCCTACTGTTACCTCAAGAGAAGCGGCGGGTGCCCAGGTTTCGTCTTTTGAACCTGGGTCTTGGGCTTTCTCATTGCTTTGTCCGCCCTTCTCGTCCGTTTGAATTTCTTATTCGTGACAATCGGGGTCAAATTCAAACGGACTCCTTTCTTCCCACTCGCCGCCCTCAGAAACTGGCAACCGCCGCTGTTTCACTCGGACACGTTTCGAAGATCGGCAAAAGCCGGGCCATTTCCAGCGCTTGCTTCAAGTTCGGGCGGAGATGACAAAGCTTCAAGCTTCCGCCTTTGGCTTTTGTCTTTCGATGCATTTCGATGAGTGCGCCGAGGCCCGCGCTGTCAACATATCGGACTTGCTCCAGATTAATGACCATCCGTGTGGCGCCGGATGCTAACAGATTGTCGATCGTGGTAAGCAACCCGCTGCTCTCTTCTCCGAGCACCAGACGCCCTTTGAGCGCCAGAAGGTAGATTCCATTCGTCTCACGCTGCGTTATTTCCAAAGGCATCGTTGGCCTCCCCCAAGAACTATTCAAGGATCATTACGCGGATTCGCGAATGCATCCATAATAGCCTGCGGATCCCGATAGCGAAAGAGACAGTCGGGGCTGAAAAACGGAAGTCCTGCACGCTTGCCACTCGCCACTTCCTCATAACGGATGCGCCACACGCCATTCGTCAATTCCGCTTGATGATAAAAACTGTCTTATCGTCAATACGATCTTCCTCGCCAATTTGTCGTAGACGATCGTCTCGTTTGAGAGCGTATTCGAGCAGTGCATTGCAAATGTCTTTTGCCGGCAGCAGGTTGTGCTCGCGCATGACGTTTTCAAGCTGCTGGCGTTCCTCCTTGTCGCTTCCGTCATAAACCCCGTCGGTGTAAAGGAAAAAGATGTCCCCCGGACTCATCAGCGTTAGCTCGGCCACATCCGAGGATTTTGCCCGCCTCTGCCGGAGTTCCAAGGAAAGGTACCTGTTGCGATCCGGATCATCTTCGGCAAGCTGCACTCCGAGCGGGAGAAATTGCACCATTCCGCTCTTGTCAATCTCCATGAACTTGCGGTATTCGGCCGAAAAGACCAGCGGTGGTGGATGTCCAAAATTCACGAATCTAAAATAACCATAAGGATGTACTTCACCGTAAAGCATGGTGGCAATCTCCTGAGCGCTTTCTTTCTCGCTTCTGCCGAGGGCATTACGAGCGGTGACCGATAGGGCCAATCGCAAGTTGATCCTCTCGAACAATTCCGTCGTCGTTCTTCCCCGGTGATCGAGTTCGGAAAGCATAAGGGCATGAAACGTGTCGTGAACCGTGGATGCGATTTTCGCTGAAATGATTCCGTGCCCTTGAGCGTCCACTACCAGGACGCCCGCTGTACTGTAAAGCTCATGCAGGTCTTCGGCGACCCGCACCTGCTCCGAACTTCGAGCGGCTCGATATTCGGTTTCCATCTCAGGTTTATAGCCCGGCCTCGATTTCAACCATTCGACATGGTCGTCCACTGAATTGCGTGGTGCTGCACCTGCCGGAAGCGGCTCGAGGTACTCCTTCGATCGCTTCAGTGCCCGCTGAATGCGTGCTTCGATGTCGTAACGTTGCTGGAAGTTTATGTATTCGAAGAGGTCGCCGCCGACCGGTCCCGCGGGAATAGAGTTGCCGTACATCTCGATTCCTTGCACATGAGGAATCGCTCCTTCCACGGGCATCAGCCGCTTGAGTAGATATTCATCGATACTTGGGGCGTTGTAAGCTTTTGCCATAAGGGAACTCCAGGATGAGGCGAACTCGCTCTTGTGATGCTTTCCGGGAACACGAGGATGCGCCACCCGCCACTTGCGCGGCTTTCTGCTAAACGTGGCGCTTCGCTTGTTCGATCAAGTGTGTAATCCAAGACGGGTGGCCGCGCCTTGATTCCGAAAAGCGCCTCTGGTTGGCCTACCCTTGCGGGTTTGCTTTTTTTTTGCAAGGGTGAGGGTCTTTCTCTTGCCCTTTTTATGATTTCTATTTTCGAGTTTCAATTTCGGGTGGCGATGCTACTGCCGAGCGCCCAAAGTCAAGATACGCGTCGCGAGTGTTCCCGCAGCAACTGCCAACATAAACAGGGCGGGTCCAAGGCCTTTGACATCGCCTACGCGCAGATGGGCCACCGTCGCGCCCACAAAATAGACGACGAGGCCGATGCTCCCCGCCACTCCCATGGATGGCCACCAGATACCGAGAATCAGGCCCAATGCGCCGGCAAGCTCACATCCGGCCAGAAGCGAAAAGCACTTCAACGGCACGCCTACGACTTCGTGGATTACGTGCACGATACGCGGATCGCGGCGTATCTTCCCCAGGCCGGAAAACGCCACCATCGCTGCGAAGAGGATCGTAATGACCAGATAGGTAATATTCACGCGAAGCCCCCTCAACGCGGAGAATCATACGGCAGAATGCCCCACGAAAACAGGCGCCTTTACTTTCAAATTGCAACTTCCAACCCCCCCCTGATAGGTCTCTCTTGTCCCTTTTCTAGTTTCTAATTTCTAGTTTCCATTTTCACATTAGGAGACCCCGTTACCTCTGCGCCGCCCTGTACCTTGGGACAGGCGATTTCCACAGCGTCTGTGGGAGAGGATGGATGCTGCCCGGCGGAGCACGGCCTATGGGGGTACGCGAACCGTGCCGGAAAGAATTCACGCGCAAAGAATTCGAACGCATTGAGAAGTGCGATGGCGCGCGAGTTTGTGTTGCGGAGTGCGACGGAGATGTCAACGGGCGAGCAAAGAAAGCTGGGGGAACGATCTCGAATGGGCCTGGAAATAAATGCATTTAAAGAAATTGAAGAACTGAAGAGCGAAATCGACGCAGGAAATCTCGCCGGGAGAGAGACTTCGAGCGTAGGAGATTCCGCCGCGATCTCGCTGATCGAACTTGCCGAGATTCTGGATCAGCACAAAATCTGGGCGGAATCGGGCGGAGAATCGGGAGCAAAGGCTGATCTCTGCGGCGTGAATTTGGCGAAGGCCGACCTGACGGGCGTGAATTTGCAGGGCGCGCATCTGCACCGGATGAACTTGGCTGGCGCGGATCTCTCGATGGCAAACTTGCGCGGCGCCAGCCTGGTGCGTTCGAACATGCAGAACGCGAACCTGCTGGGCACGGAGCTACGGGGCGCAAACCTGATGGGCGCGAACCTGTATGGTGCGGAAGGATTGTGGTTTGGCCGGCTGGGCGGAACAAATCTTTTCGACGCGGTGTTGCCCGAATCAATTTCCGCGGTGGACAGTTCGAAGGCAATCGGTGATGCCACAAAAGTTGCGCGCTGGTTTTATTTTCTCACCGTGGGCGTGAGCGCGATCTGCTGCCTGCTGATTGCTTTCACCAGCGACGTGCGGCTGTTGGTCAATTCGTCCGCGCTACACACCACGCGGCTCGGGAATCTGCTTCCCATGACGGGGCTCTATCTTGGCGGGCCGCTGGTGCTACTGGTGCTTTCGTTGCGATTTCATTTTCTGCTGTTGAGATTGTGGGGAAGTATGGCCGCGCTTCCGGCGGTTTTTCCGGATGGGCAGACGCTGGAGAAAGACGGCCCGTGGTACTTGATGGGCCTGGTGCGGAGACACTTCCGGTGGCAAGGGGAATCGCGTTCGACCATGACCGCGTTCGAAACGGTGCTCTCGACGGTGCTGGCTTATTGGATTGTCCCGGTAACGCTGTTCTTTTTTTGGCTTAGGTATCTGCCGCGGCAGGATTTCCGAGGAACTCTGCTGCACGTGTTTCTGATGACTCTTTCGGTAGCGACGGCGACGTGCGTTCCGTTTGTGGTGTCGCGCGTACTACGGCCGGGTGATATCCGGATCCCGAAATCGAAAAATATTCTGCGCATGATTCTGGGCACCACGCGTGCGGCACTCGCCGCGGGCTGCATCCTTTTCGTCATTTCGCTGGGCGTGAATCGCGGATTGCCCGCGGACCGCAACGCTGCAGCCACGGGATCGCCCTCCGATCCACGGCGCTGGGCGGCGCTGGTTTTCCAGTCAGTGGGCTACCGGCCCTACGCGGACTTAACCGAAGCGGCGCTTTCGAGTCCTCCGCCTGCGGGCGAGACGTGGACGGATGAGACGGTAGAACAAATTTCCGGCGCGCATCTGAATCAGATGAATCTTCGGTTTGCACGGGGCTACCGGGCATTTTTGATCAATGCGAAACTGTGGCGCGCTAATCTGGAGGGCGCGTACCTCTCCGAAGCGGACCTGCGCAATATTGGTCTCCGCCAATGCCACGGGAACAAATCTGGCGGCGTCGGACCTGCGGTTCGCCGACCTTTCTTACGGTACGTTTGAGAATGCGATACTTTCGAACGCGAAAATTTCCGGGGCGTCGCTGTACGCAGTCAATTTGCGGAATGCGCAATTGCTGCGGACGGACCTATCGCGCACGGATATGCGCGATACAAAACTCGAACACGCTGTGCTGTCGTTTGCAAATCTGGAGCAAGCGGATTTGTCGTCGGCAAAGCTGGGAGAAGCGAACCTGACGGGCGCGCGTCTGAAGGGTACCATCCTGTTGGATGCGGACTTGAAGAAGGCGGATTTGCGCGGGGCGTATTTTACGGGCGCGGTTCTGCGCGAGGTTGAAATGGACGGCGCAAACCTGGCGGGCGCGGACCTGCGCGGCGCTTTGGGAATCACTTCACAGCAAGTTTGTTCGGCGTTGCATGGGCGGTCGGCGCTGATGGACCCCGATCTAGCTACCGACGTTCAGTTGCGCTGTGGAAGCTCTCAGTAGCAAGCAAGAATCGCACGAAGCAAACGAGTCCTAATGCAGGCCGCCGGCGGCCGCGAACGCGGCCTGTTGTTCGCCCTGCGGAGGAGCTTGTACGACTGCCTGACTTATAAGAGCAGCCTTCTCCGTGGGATACGTCAAGTAGAGCGCCGCGCCCGTCAAAAGTGTTCCGGCAAAAAGATTTCCGAGCGTGACAGGAAGCAGGTTCCAGAAGAGCGCCTGCCCTATGGAAATAGGTGCCCCAAGGATCATTCCCGACGGGATGAGAAACATGTTGACGACGGAGTGCTCGAAGCCGAGCGCGAAAAACGTCATGATGGGAAGCCACATCGCCGCGATTTTTCCGACCGTAGACCTCGAGACCAAAGCGAGCACAGCTCCGATCGTCACCATCCAATTGCAGAGAACGGCTTTCACCAGCGCGGTGCCCCAGCCGCTGTAGCCGAGCGCCGCGTAGGCCAATGTCTTTTTTTGCGCAGCTTGTTTGAGAAGATCCGCAACGACGCCACCATTGCCGGTGCGCCAATTGGTAATCACCAGATAAAAAAGCACTGCGTATAGCACACTGCCGATCATGTTCCCGAGATACACCCAGCCCCAATTGCGAAGGAGCTTTGTCACGCGGACAGTTCCGGCCATGACTCCGGCGGGCAACAAAGCAAAGTTGCCCGTAACCAGTTCCATTCCCAGAAGGACGAGGATGACGAAGCCGACAGGGAAAAGAATCGCGCCGACGATCGGAGGAAGACCTTGTGACACGACCACGAACACGAGCGATGTAGCGTACCCTAGAAATGCGCCCGCGAGGACTCCCCGGATCAACAAGTCGCGGGCCGGCAGCTCGGACTTCCTCTGTGCCAATTGCACTGCTTCTTGCATAACTTCCTTTGGGCTCACGTAATCCGTCATGATTCTTCCTCCATGCGCAATTTTTTTGCCGGCTCCGCTCGTATGCGAACCACCTGACGTTCCGGCAGCGAACATTTCTCAAGCCAGCACTGGAGCGGGCGGCAATACGCGCGCGAAGCGCCACGAGGCCAATCCCGCGGTGGCCGCAGCCGTGAAGAGTGGATCACTCAACGCAGGGTGCTCCCTGGCTTCCATATCGAAGCGATACGACTGGATGACGTTGGCGACGACATCCGGCAGCGATTCGTCGCACGGCACTGTTTCCAGAATCTCCTGGCCTGCAATCGCATGGGGACCAGTCCGGCCGCCGGTGTAAATCGCGACGGCATCCACAATCCTTCCGTCAATTCTCGTCTTAAAACCGCGAAGTCCAATGTCGGCGGCTTGATGGTTGCCGCAGCCCGCCGGACAACCGGACCAGTGAATCGTGAGCGGATTCACGCCGGCGCCCATTTTGTTATGCAGGGCCTCGGAGAGCGCGATGGCACGGCTCTTCGTTTCGATGAGCGCGAGATTGCAATAGTCCGTTCCGACGCACGCGACCAATCCGCGTACAAACGGAGAGGGGCGAGGTGAGAGCTGCCCGAGCAGAGGCTCTTCCAGGAGCTTGGCCACGCGAGCCGCGGCAACATTGGGAATAATGGCGTTTTGAGCAGTTGTAAAGCGAATCCCGCCGTTTCCATAGGTGTCGGCCAAGCGCGCAAGCTCGTCGAGTTGATCGGGGTTGACTCTGCCCGTAGGAATGCAAAGGCCCACAGCCACGAGTCCCGACTGTTTCTGCGTGCTCACACCAAGATGGTCAGAGTGCTTAGACCCGCGCATGTCTCTGCCCTGGAACGCCAGCTCGTGGCCGAGACGCGCCACGAGTTCGGCACGCAAGCGGCGCACGCCCCACTCCTCAATCAGAAAAGCAAACCGGCATTTGGAGCGCGCCTCGCGGGGGCCATGGTCGCGGTAAATCTTGATCAGCTCGACCACGGCGGCGGCCGCCTGAAAAATTTCTACAAAGACATTCAGAGGCGAAGCGACAGTAAACCCTCCGGAGCCCATCTTCCCACCCACCAGCACGTTGAAGCCTAGCCGCCCAGCCTTCTTCGCGGGAACGAGGGCGATGTCCTGCGACTCACTGTGCGTGCAATTGTCCGTGCAACCAGTCACCACGATGTTGAATTTGCGGGGCAAGTTGGTGAATTCCAGGTTGCCCTCGTTGCCGACGATGATGCGGTCGAGTTCGCGGACAACGGGAGACGCGTCGAATAATTCGTGTGGCGTCAAACCAGCGAGGGCGCAGCCGTTGATGTTGCGAACGTTATCGATGCCCGTCTGGAGCGTGCGCAGGTCCACGTCTCGCAGTTTTTGGAAGATTTCCGGCACCGTGTCGAGAGTGAAACCGCGCAGCTCGATTTGCTGTCGCGTGGTGATGTCCAAAACGCTGTTGCCAAGCCGGCGCGAGAGCTCCGCGATGGTGCGCAGTTGTTCGCTCCCCGCAAAGCCGTTGGGCATGCGAATGCGCATCATGAATTTGCCAGGCGTAGGCTTGCGGAAAAACACGCCAACCCACTTCAACAATTCTTTTTCTGCAGGAGTGAGTGCTTCGGCGCCGCGCTTGATGATTCCCGGAAGGAGTTCCCGGATGCGCAGGCCGTCGCCGTTCATCGAGGCTTTGTAGCCTTCGACGGCGTTAATGCCAGCGGGGATTTGTTCGACAGATGGCGATGTCATCTTGCCACTCGCGATAAACATGGGGAATGGTGTCACTTCCCAAGCGCCGGAAGCCAACGCAAAATTTGCGTGGCATCTATCAAAAAAATCTCAAAGCCAAGGATTGAGGGTCCCGGCAGGTCCCCGAAATGCTCGGAGCGGCGGGATCATCGGTCGAACGGCAATAGGGGGAGTGAATGATTTCAGGTTAGGTGCCGCGCCTACGGCGCTTGCGATTCCTTTTGCTATCGTTCCCAGCCCTTACAGGCTGGGCTACCATCTGGCACGCCTACTCCGCTAAAGGAGGAGATTCGAAGAGCGGGCGGGGCACGGTTCGACTGCTGCTGCCCGGAATCTGCGATATCGTGACCTTACGAAAGGCCCAGTTTTCCGCGCTTGCGGGTATCATAGAAACCGCAACGTGGTGCGACGGAAGATATGAGCAACGCGAAGAAGGAAAGACTCACAACGCCGCTGATTCGCGAGAACGCTAAGCATCGTCCGGCAAGCTGGGACGAAGCTCTGGACCGGGTGGCTGCGGCATTTCGCGCGGAGATTGAAGAGCAGGGGCCGCGCACGTTCGGGATGTTCAGTTGTTCGAAGACGACGAACGAACTGAATTACGTGGCGCAAAAATTCGTACGGTCGGTGATCGGTACGAACAACATAGACAGTTGTAACCGGACTTGACACGCGCCGAGCGTCGCCGGTCTGGCGGCGGTTTTCGGAGCGGGAGGCGGAACGAGTTCGTACCGGGAAATTGAAGAGTGCGACGTGATCCTGCTGTGGGGCTCGAACGCGCGGGACACGCACCCAATCTTTTTCCATCACGTGCTGAAGGGGGTTCGCAACGGCGCGAAGTTGTATGTGGTGGATCCGCGTCGCACGAGTTCGGCGCAATGGGCGGATGTCTGGCTGGGACTGGATGTGGGCAGCGATATTTCGCTAGCCAATGCGATGGGGAGAGAGATTATCGCCGCCGGTCTGGCGAACGAGAAATTCATCAAACACGCGACCAGCGGATTCGAGGATTACCGCGAGTGCGCGGAGAAATACACTTTGGACAGAGCCGAACGCGAAACCGGCGTGCCCGCGGAAGTAATCCGGCGGACGGCGCACGCTTACGCGAAGGCCAAGGGAGCGCAAATATGCTGGACGCTCGGGATCACGGAGCACCACAACGCCGTGGATAATGTGGTGGCACTGATCAATCTGGCGCTGCTGACGGGACATGTCGGGAGATACGGCAGCGGCGTGAATCCGCTGCGCGGGCAAAACAATGTGCAGGGCGGCGGCGACATGGGAGCGATTCCCGACCGCTTGCCGGGCTTCCAGCACGTGGAGAATGCGGAGCTGCGCGCGAAATTCGAGCGCGCGTGGGGTGCGAAGATCGAACCGAAACGCGGCTGGCATTTGAGCGCGATGTTCGATGCCATGGAGCGCGGGGAATTGACCACGTTGTATGTGCTCGGAGAAAACCCTGTGGACTCGGAGGCGGACCGCCATCGTGCCGTGAAACTGCTCGGCGGTTTGAAATTCCTGGTCGTTCAGGATCTCTTTTATACGAAGACGGCGGAAATAGCAGACGTGATTCTGCCTGGGTCCGCGGGATGGTGCGAGACCGAAGGGACGGTGACAAGTAGCGAACGGCGCGTGCAGCGTGTGCGCGCGGCAGTGCCGCTCCCTGAAGGTGGGCTGGATGACATGGAAATTATTTTTCAATTGGCGCGACGGTTCGGGCACGAGTGGGGCAAGCCGAACGCCGAAACTATTTGGAACGAAGTCCGCCAACTAAGCCCGATGCACGCGGGCATGAGCTACAAGAGATTAGAGGAACTTGGCGGGATTCAGTGGCCGTGTTATGACGAAACGCATCCGGGCGAAATGTACCTGCACAACAGGCTTTGGCAGGAACCGCTGATTGGACCGCGCGCGCCATTTCATGCCGTGGAATTCGAGCCGCCAGTCGACGAATTGAACGAGCAGTATCCGATCCGGCTGACTACGGGACGCCATCTGGATTCGTATAACACGGGCGCGCAAAGCGAGCATTTTCCCTCGCCGTTGCGCCGCGCCGCGACAATTGACCTCTCGCCGGAAGACGGCGAACGCTACAACGTCGGTGAGGGAGAGAGAGTTCGCGTTAGTTCACGGCGTGGATCAGTGGTCGCGCCGGTGCGCTTCGATGCGGGATTGCGGCCGGGACTGGCGTTTCTGTCGGTCCACTTTCACGAGCAGGTGGCGACGAACGATCTGACGATCGACGCCGTGGATCCCAAGTCCGGAACGTCGGAGTTCAAGGCAACGGCGATTCGCATTGACAAATGTGTGGAGAACTGAGTGGATCTGCACCTGACTGCGGCAAGAGCAAGCGCCGAGGAACAAGCTGCCGTGGACGCGCTGCTCGGCGACGCAGAGTCCGGTTGGGATGATGGGACGCGGCAGATCGAGCGGGACGGGCGCGCGACGTTCGGCGGTGAGGCGGCGCACTCGCGTCGGCATCTCCTCCTTCCTGTCCTGCACGCAATTCAAGAACGAATCGGATGGATCAGTCCCGGCGTGCTGAATTATGCGTCAGTGAGATTAAATGTGGCGCCTGCCGAAGTTCATGGTGTTGCTTCCTTTTACGGAATGTTTTCACTGTCGCCGCGACCGCCAGTGACCGCGCACGTGTGTGACGACATTGCTTGTATGACTCACGGCGCGGGCGCTCTGTGCGCGGAATTGGAGAAGAAACTTGGGCCGGCAGGATCACCGTGCGCTGACCGGCAAACGAGCTGGCAACGCGGCGCTTGCCTCGGTCTTTGCGAGCGCGCGCCGGCAACGTTGATTACTGCGGCTGGGAAGACACCGCGTGAGCGGGTCATCGCTCCCGGAACGGCGGAAGACATTTGCTCGGCGGTGAGTGACGCTGCGAAAGCACAATTTACTGCACAAGCTGACACGCTAAACGCGAAGCTTTCAGTGCCTCAAGCGGGGCAAGCGCAACTGCGACTCTTGCGGCGCGTTGGACAGATCGATCCGGCAAGTTTGGATGACTATCGGCGCGCAGGCGGATATGATGCGCTGCGTCGCGCATTGGAATGGGGCCCTGAGCGTGTTATCCGCGAAGTCATCGATTCGAAATTGCTAGGACGCGGGGGCGCGGCGTTTCCTACAGGCAAGAAATGGGAAGCGGTGCATTTGCAACGCCATCTTGGCCGCGCGCATTACGTGGTCTGCAACGCGGATGAATCGGAGCCGGGCACGTTCAAGGATCGCATTGTAATGGAAGGCGATCCGTTCGCGGTTCTCGAAGGGATGACCATTGCTGCGTTCGCGGTGGGCGCGCAAAAGGGTTACATCTATGTTCGCGGGGAGTATCCGCTGGCGACGGAGCGGTTGAGTCATGCTATCAAAGCTACTCGCGCGCAGAACCTTTTAGGTGACAACATCCTGGGCCGCGGATTTCGTTTTGATGTTGAAGTTCGGCGCGGCGCGGGAGCCTACATTTGCGGGGAGGAGACGGCGCTTTTCAATTCGATCGAAGGCTACCGCGGCGAGCCGCGCAACAAGCCGCCGTTTCCCACGCAGTCCGGCTTATTCCGGCAGCCGACAGTGGTTAACAACGTCGAGACGCTGATCAATGTTCCGCAGATTATTCTTGGCGGAGGCGCGGCCCATGCGCGGATCGGAACAGGAAACTCCGCTGGATACCGATTGTTTTGCGTTTCCGGACACGTTCTTCGTCCCGGTGTCTACGAAACTACCTATGGTCCTACGCTTCGCCAAGTGATTGACATGGCAGGCGGCGTTGGAGGGACCGGGCGCCTGCAAGCGGTTTTGCTTGGTGGCGCGGCAGGGAGTTTTGTTTCGCCGGCGGAAATGGATACGCCATTAACGTTCGAAGGGACCCGTGCGATCGGAGCGACACTCGGCTCCGGCGTGGTGATGCTGTTCGATGACTCCATCGATTTGAAACAGGTGCTTCTTCGCATTGCGGCATTTTTTCGAAGCGAAACTTGCGGGCAGTGCGTGCCGTGTCGCGTCGGAACGGTCCGGCAGGAAGAAGCGCTTCAGCGCCTCGCACGCCGGCAGACAATCGGATCGCCCACCGAAGAAGGCAACACCTTGCAGGAGATTGCGCAAGCGATGCGCGATGCCTCGATTTGCGGGCTAGGGCAAACGGCCTCCAGCGCGATTCTTTCCGCGATGAATCGATGGAGCCTGTTTTCATGAGCGAACCATTGCAGGCGCCATCTCCGCTTATCCCAATACCGCGTGCGCCTATCCCGCAGATTCCCGCGGCCGCTGCGCGTCCAGAGATTGAAATCACCATTGACGGCAAGCGAGTAACGATTCCAGAAGGCGCAACGATTTTGGACGCAACCCGGAAACTGGGGATCGACACTCTGACGCTCTGCTTCCTCGAGACACTCACGCCGGTGAACGCGTGCCGGGTTTGCGTTGTGGAACTGGAAGGATCGCGCACTCTTGTTCCCGCGTGCTCACGCAAAGCTGAAGCTGGCATGAACGTTCACACCGACTCCGAGCGCGTGCGGCTCAGCCGCAGGCTCGTGCTGGAGTTCCTGGCATCATCCGTGGACGTCTCGACAGCGCTGGCGTTGCAGGCTTACATGAAGCAATACGGCGCACGCCCGGAGCGATTCGGCCCTCGCGCCGAGACCGTGGCGCAGCCGCCGAAGATTGATAACGAGCTATACATGCGCGACTACTCGAAGTGCATCCTCTGCTACAAGTGCGTGGAAGCTTGCGGAGTGGATGCGCAGAATACCTTTGCGATCGGCGTCGCCGGGCGCGGTTTTTCCGCGCATATTTCCACGGAGTTCGATATTCCGCTTCCGGAATCCGCGTGCGTTTACTGTGGCAACTGCATCGGCGTGTGCCCGACGGGCGCGCTGATGTTCAAGACCGAATTCGACATGCGAGCCGCGGGGACTTGGACTGAAACTCAGCAGACACACACCGATACGATCTGTCCGTATTGCGGAGTGGGTTGCGAACTGACAGTTCACGCGCAAGAAGGCCAAATCGTGAAAGTGTCTTCGCCACTCGACCACTCCGTCACGCAGGGGAATCTCTGCATTAAGGGACGCTTCGGCTGGCAATTTACCCAGATTCGCGAGCAAGGGGGCGACGCTTCGCCACAGAAACCCTCAGTCCCTCTCCATTCCTAGGCGCATGCGTGGTCTTTTAAGTTTGGAATTTTGGCGTAATCTCGACTCAGTTCATCCCAGCGAACCGCACGAGCGGCAGCCGTTGGATACAGCTCAGCTTCCGCTTCGAATTCTAGCAGACAGCTTCAATCGTATTTCCGGGGCCGGGAGGGCACAAGACAGACTTCCCGGCGCCGCTTGACTTCATCTTCCAAATTCAATGGAAAGTTCAACGCGGCCCAACGAAAGTCCCCGTGTGTCGCTCATCCACAATCCAAAGTCGCAGTCCCTGACCGCACGGTACGCAAGCGAGGTGGCGCTGGTGATTTATTCAGCGTTCGTCGCCGAAGCGCTTGATGTCCTCGGGGCCTTCTTTCAGGGGGCCGACGTTGCGGCCTTGGACCTGTTCGCGAATCTGGGCGACGATGTCAGGATTGGCGAGAGTGGTGATATCGCCGGTGTCCATCTGGTTGGAGATGGCGGCCAGGACGCGGCGCATAATTTTGCCTGAGCGCGTCTTGGGCATGTCCGGCACGATGTGGACGGTCTTTGGCCGCGCGATTTTGCCGATCATGGTTTCAATTGTCGAGACAACTTTGTCCTGGATGGCTTTGGTCGTCGGAACACCGGGCTTCAGCGAAATGTAGACGACTGGGACGCGGCCTTTGACTTCATCCACCACGGGAACCACCGCGGCCTCGGAGACTTCCCCAATCGTGAGGCAAGCGGATTCGACTTCCTTGGTACCTAGGCGGTGGCCCGCTACGTTTATGACGTCGTCCACGCGGCCGAGGATGCGATAGTAACCGTCGGCGGAGAGCACGGCGCCGTCCGCCGCGTAGTACGGCCAATCGCGCCAGTTCTTGCTCTTCGGATTTTTGTTGTACTTTTTGTAATACTGATTGACGAATCTCTGCGGGTCGCCCCAAATGGTCTGCATGATGCCCGGCCACGGATTACGAATGCAGATGTTGCCGGCGTTCCCAGAGCCCGCCCTGACTTCATTTCCGTTTTCGTCCCAGATGACCGGATAAATGCCGAGGACTGCGGGCCCAGTGCTGCCTGGCTTCATGGGGTCGAGAGCAGGCTTGGTGCTGCACAGGAAACCGCCGGTTTCTGTTTGCCACCAGGTATCCACGATGACGGCTTTGCGCTTACCAACGACTTCGTAATACCACTTCCACACTTCAGGCTCGATCGGCTCGCCGACCGTGGTCATGTGCTTGAATTTGTAGTTGTAATTTTTCGGCTCGTGGAAGCCTGCTTTGCGCAGCATGCGAATGGCTGTGGGTGAGGTGTGGAAAATGTTTACGTCCAGCCGTTCGGCGATGCGCCAGGGACGCCCAGCATCGGGATATTGCGGGACGCCTTCGTAGAGGACGCTGGTAGCAGCGAGCGCCATCGGTCCGTAGACGATGTAGGAGTGCCCGGTGATCCAGCCGATGTCCGCCATGCACCAGTAAACGTCTTCTGGATGAATGTCCTGGTAATACTTGGCCGTGCCGGTGACGTAGGCAAGATAGCCGCCGGTGCGGTGCTGGCAGCCCTTGGGCTTGCCGGTCGTGCCGCTAGTGTACATCAGGAAGAGTGGTGCTTCAGCGTCCTGCGAAACGGGCTCGACGATGTGGTTGCGATATTCTTTCAACGCTTCATCGACGAAAAAGTCGCGGCCTATGATCATGGGTGTTTCAGAAGAATATTTTCCAGGATAGCGCTTCCACACCAGGACCTTATCGATCTCCTGGCTCTCTTTCGTTGCGGTTTTCACGGCGATGTCCGCGCTGGCCTTGTGATCCACCCACTTGCCATTGCGGCTATAGCCGTCAGCGTAGATGAGCACGCGACTGCCGGAATCTGCGGCGCGCAGTCCGCAAGCTTCGCCGCTGAATCCGCCGAACACCACGGAATGCACGACGCCAAGCCGCGCGCATGCCAGCATCGTGATGGGCAATTCTGGAATCATCGGCATGTGGATGGTGACGCGATCCCCGGTTTTCAGTCCGGCGAAATCGCGAAGCATCGCCGCAACTTCGTTCACACGCTTGTACAGTTCCTGGTAGGTGATGACGACGGGGGATTCCGTGTCCGGTTCCGGGACGAAAATCAGAGCGGCTTTGTTCTTGTGCTTCGCAAGGTGGCGGTCAACGCAGTTGTAGCAGGCGTTGAGCTTGCCGCCGACGAACCATTTCCAAAAAGGAGGATTGCTGGCGTCAAGCGTCTTCCGCCACGGCTTGTCCCAATCGAGCAGGGAAGCGTAATGATCGAAGCATTCTGGAAAATTCTTTTCGCTAAATTTCTTAACAAGGGCAGGATCCGCAAGATTCGCCTGGGCGATGAATTCCTTGGGAGGACGAAAGTACTCTTCCTCCTTCCAGTGCACGGCGATTTGCGCTTCAGTGAGCTTTTGCTTGCCCTTTGGTTCTTTCGCATTGAGTTTGGGTCGAGCGGTGGCCACGGCGGCAACTCCCCTTCAAACGATGAAATCGATTGTTACGCAACAACGAGGGACAGCGTGATGCAGGCAAGCCTGATGCCTGTTCAGAGCGGGCTCGCCCGTCAAAAATGATGCTCCCGCCTGGGTGCGGAGTCAAACCGCGCAGCCCTGCTACTTCATCCCGCCGACTTCGTCCCAGATCTTGTGCCCGTGCGTTTCCTTGAGGAAGATGGACCCGACCACAAACGTCACCGCGGCCACAGTCATCGGATACCACAGACCCGCATAGATATTGCCGGTGGCCTCACACAGATAGATGCCTACCAACGGCACCAACCCGCCAAAGACTCCGTTACCTATGTGATAAGGCAACGAGAATGCCGAGTACCTGATCTTTGCCGGATATGCTTCCACGAGATACGCGGCGATTGGCCCGTAAACCATCGTGACGTAGATTACCTGCAAGAAAACGAGAAGCGTCAGCAATGGCACGTTGGGATTCGGCGCAACCGGAGCCGGAACCTGCTTCCCGCTTGCATCTGTGGTCAAAGGCGTCAAGGTCGGGGCGCCTGTCACTGGGTTCCTTTGCGACTTGAACGTGACTACGTTATTGCCCGCCGCGTTCTGCATAGCATGGTAGATGGGATAGTAAGTGACCACGGCGAGCAAACAACCGGCCATGATGATCTTCTTGCGCCCTATTTTGTCGGAAAGCGCTCCAAAAACCGTAAAGAAAGGCATGCCGAAGAGCATGGCGAGTGCCACGATGACAAAGCCAGTGCGCAGACTCACCCTCAAAATCGACTGAAGATAGAACAATGCGTAGTATTGGCCCGTATACCAGACCACGCCTTGTCCCGCTGTGGCGCCCAGCAGCGAAACCAGGAAGAGCCTGAAGTTTGGCCACTGCGTGAAGGCTTCTTTCAGCGGCTTCGCCGAGCTCATACCCGCCGACTTGATCTGCGAGAAGATGGGTGATTCTTTCATTTTAAGACGGATGTAAAGCGAGATCATGACCAGGATGACGGAAACCAGGAACGGAATGCGCCAGCCGTAGCTCTGGAAATTTACCGGCGTCATGTAGAACTGGAGGAGGATCACGGTGATAACGGAAAGAAACAAACCCAGCGTAGCCGTGATCTGAATGTAGCTGGTCCAGTAGCCTCTCTTGTTGTCGGGAACGTGCTCCGCAACATAAATAGCGGCTCCTCCGTATTCCCCGCCCAACGCGAGTCCCTGAAAGACCCGAATGGCGATCAGAGCAATGGGAGCAAACCAGCCGGCCGTGGCGAAAGTGGGCATCAGGCCGATGAGAAAAGTTCCAAAGCCCATCACTGTGAGCGTGACCAGGAAGGCATATTTGCGACCTACCAGGTCGCCTATTCTTCCAAAGAAAAGCGCCCCAAACGGGCGCACCATGAATCCAACGGCGAAAGTAGCGAGATAGGCGATGTAGGCAAAGGTGGCGTTTCCCGGCGGATAGAATTTCAAGGACAGGACGGCGGCGAGGCTGCCGAAAATATAGAAGTCGTACCACTCGATCATCGTTCCCACGGACGAAGCAAGAATCACTCCCCAGATGCTGGGTGCGGCGGTACCGCCCATCGGGATTGCGTCTGCACGGCTGGCCATGCGTCCTCCTGTGAAATCCGAACCTTTACAACAGTGTGGCGCTGACCGATCGCTCTGGAGCGAGGCCGGACGGCACACTTCACCGAACGTTTCTTTTCCCTCCCTTTGAATCCCCCCTGTGACTCGCCTTTGGGGTGCGAGCCAGGTCTTCAGCGGCGGAAGGGCGCAAGAATGCCCCCGTTCATATACGGGTCGGCCTGCGTTGTCAAGAAGTGACTTATCGCGAATTGGGGCAATTAAGAGGCGGCCTGCCTCAAGGATGCATTCCGCTCCGCTTGACCCGGGGAGCACGTTCTTTGGACGACCAACCGCATTCGTGATAAAACTTCCGTTTGAACCTGCATAACGCCATCTTCCTGTTTTTCGCCGGGGCCCTAGGAGGCGGAATTAACGCCGTCGCCGGCGGTGGAAGTTTCGTAGCCTTTCCCGCACTCTTGTTTACTGGCGTTCCGCCCATTCCCGCCAACGCCACTAACACTCTCGCGCTCTGGGTGGGGACCACCGCGAGCGGCGGCGCCTATTCCCAGAAGCTGAGTATTGGGCGGCGCGTGATGATTCCGCTAGTGCTCACCAGCATTCTCGGCGGCTTGGCCGGAGCGTTTCTCCTAATCAAGACGCCCGCGCAAACCTTCCTGCGCGTGCTGCCGTGGCTGATGCTTGGCGCCACTTTGCTCTTCGCCTTCGGCAAACATTTGACCGGACGCATTTCCGCGGGCATCTCGCATGACGCCACCACCGCGGCGATCACCGGGGCCTCCATCTTCGAGTTGCTCGTCGCCGTTTACGGCGGCTATTTCGGCGGCGGCATCGGCATCATGAATCTGGCCATGCTCGCCGCGCTCGGCATGACCGACATCCATGCTATGAACAAGCTCAAGGTGATTCTTGGCGGCGTCATCAACGGCGTCGCCACCATCACTTTCATCGTCACCCGCGCGATCGTCTGGCCGCAAGCCATTGTTATGACCGCGGGCTCTCTTTTGGGTGGATATTCCAGCGCGCACTTTGCGCAAAAGCTCCCGCAAGCCTGGGTCAAGTCCTTTGTTATTCTGGTGGGAACCGCCATGACCATTTATTTTTTCATTAGCGGCTATCGCTAGACGCTTCACACAAAAGCTTTGCCGCGCGGTTCCCTCGATTTTTCTTTTCCCCTCAGCCACTTTTGATATAGTCCCCGCTGTCATGTCCGCGGGAATCCACGTTGAAGCACAAACCATCAGCGCGACGCCGCTCACGCGAAATCAAGTTCGCGGCTTCTGGGCTTCGTGGGGAGGGTGGACGCTCGACGGCATGGACTCGTTCATCTACGCCCTGGTGCTCGTGCCTTCTCTGCGCGAGCTGCTGCCACGTTCCGGCATCGCCGCCACGAAAGGCAACGTCGGCTATTACGGCGGATTGCTCTTCGCTCTGTTTCTCTGCGGATGGGGACTCGCGTTCCTTTGGGGGCCCGTCGGCGACAAGTTCGGCCGCGTTCGAACGCTAATGCTCACCATCGTCTGGTACTCCGTCTTCACGTTTCTCAGCGCCCTGGTTACGAGTATCTGGCAACTCGCCGTGTTGCGCCTTCTCGCGGGCATCGGCATCGGCGGCGAATGGGCTATGGGTGGAACGTTCGTCGCCGAGGAATGGCCCGAGGACCGCCGTCGCGCCGGTGCCGGGTACATGCACACCGGATATTACGTGGGCGTTTTTCTGGCGGCTCTGGCCAACTTCCTCATCGGAAGCAAATTCGGCTGGCGCGCAATGTTTGCCGTGGGCGGACTGCCGGCGCTGCTCCTCGCTTGGGTGCGTCATGGCGTGACCGAGCCTGCGTGCTGGAAGCAAAAAGCAGGCGTCGTTCGAACGTCGAAAATCTGGCAGCCATTCGCAAAGCTCTTTTCGAGCGCAGTGCGCCACAGAACGATCCTGAATTCTCTTTTCATGCTGGCTTCGATTTGCGGCCTTTGGGCAGGAACAGTCTACGTTCCAGCCGCGGTCACGGCGCTGGCGGAAGCATCGGGAAAGACCGGACCACAGGCGACGCAGCTCGCTTCACGCGCCACCATGCTCGTTTCGTTTGCCACCATTCTCGGGTGCCTGGCGATGCCCTGGCTCGCGGAAAAACTCGGTCGGCGCGGCGCGTTGGGATTCTTTTTCGCGCTGATGGCGGCCTTCATTGCGCTCACCTTCGGAAAAGTTTTCTATCTCGGAGCGCCGGCTTTGCCCTGGTTTTTCGTTTGCCTTTTCTTTCTTGGTTTCGGCGGCGCGAATTTCGCCGTCTACACGCTCTGGCTCCCAGAGCAATATCCAACCGAGTGCCGCGCCAGCGCTTTCGCCTTTTCCACCTCCTTCGCGCGTTTTGCTGGCGCCGCAATCACCTTTCTCGTCGGCGCGGGCGTACAGCACTTTGGATCATTGGGAATCCCCGTCGCGCTGACGTCCATCGCTTTTGCGATTGGCTTGCTCCTCATACCATTTGGCACTGAAACCCGCGGGCAGCCTCTTCCGGCGTAGCCCTCAGAAAGGGAAGCTAAGCATGGCCGAAGTGGAGACCAAACTTTTCCCCGTCGAAGCGTTGCGCGATTTCAGCAAACAAGTGTTTTTCCATTTCGGTGTTCCCAAACACGATGCTGCCCAGGCCGCCGAAGTCCTCGCTACCGCGGATCTGCGCGGGATTGATTCCCACGGCGTCGCTCGTCTCCACAGTTATTTCGACATGCTCACCCTCGGTCGCATCAATCCCAGACCGGAAATCAAAGTGCTGCGCTCCACACCCAGCACGGCCACGATCGATGGCGATAACGGTCTTGGCCTTGTGGTCGGTCCGCATGCCAACCGCTTCGCCATGGACATGGCCGAACGTTTCGGCTCCGGCTGGGTCAGCGTGCAGAACACCAATCATTATGGCATCGCTGGTTATTACGTCCTGAAAGCGCTGGAACGCAACCTCATCGGTTGGGCCATGACTAATTCCACCAAGCTCGTCGCGCCACTGTGGGGCGCCGAGCGCATGCTTGGCACCAATCCGATCGCTATCGGTTTCCCCGGCAAGGAAGAGCCGGCCATCGTAATTGACATGGCTACTAGCGCCGCCGCCTACGGAAAAATCGAAATTGCGCGCCGGCGCGGCGAGCCGATTCCCGAAGGATGGGCCGTTGACAGCGAAGGCCGCGACACGACCGATCCGCATGCGATGATCAACGGTGGCGCGCTTTTGCCGCTCGGTTCCGACCGCGAACGTGGCGGGCACAAAGGCTACAGTCTCGCCATCATGGTGGACGTTTTGTGCGGCGCTCTCAGCGGCGCGAATTGGGGGCCCTTCACGCCGCCATTTGCACTGCGCCAGGAAATTCCCAGCCGCAGCGTCGGCAACGGCATCGGCCATTTCTTTGGCGCCATGCAAATCGACGGCTTCATCGACCCCGATTCCTTCAAGCGCCAGATTGACGACTACATCCGTGTCTTTCGCGCCACTAAGCCTGCCCCCGGCACCAGCGGGCCGCTTTTGCCCGGCGATCCGGAACGCGAAGCCGAAAAATGGCGCAGCAAAAACGGCGTGCCATTGGTCTTGCCGGTCGTCGAAGAGCTGCGCGACATTTCTCAGAAGACCCGCATCCCGTTCGAATAGCAGTTGGCAGAAACGGGCTAATGTTTGAGGGATTCTATCGATTCGCCCCGTATCGATGCATCCACAATCTGAATCGTATGCACCACGGGAATCTTCCAGCGATGACGCGCCAGCGACGCTTGAAGCTGTATCAAACAACCGGGATTTCCTGTCGCCACCACGTCCGGTTTCAAGGGTGCAATGAGCTCTGCCTTACGGTCGCCCAGCGCATTCGCCGCATCCGGCTGCACCAGGTTGTAAATTCCCGCGGACCCGCAGCAGATCGCGGCCTCCGGAATCTCTGCAAGCTCCAGCCCAGGAATCTTCGAGAGCAAAGTCCGCGGTTGCCAGCGTACTCCCTGCGCATGCTGCAAATGGCAGGAATCATGGAACGCCACTCGCAGTTTCAGAACACTTCGCTTCGCGCGCGGTTCCAGTTCGGCCAGTATTTCGCTAGTGTCTTTGCACTTGGCCGCAAACGCTTTGGCCCGTTCCGCATATTCGGGCTCGTCCCGGAGCAGGTGGCCATATTCCTTTACGTTTGATCCGCATCCCGCTGCGTTCGTGACGATGGTCTCGACGCCCGCTCGTTCGAATGCCTCAATCGTCTTCTTGGCCAATTCGATGGCCGCTGCTTCCTCGCCCGCGTGAACCAGCAGCGCACCGCAACACGGCTGCTCACGCGGCGCCACAACCTCGCATCCTTCCGCCGCCAGAACTCGCGCCGTCGCCGCGTTCACCTGCGGAAAAAATTCCCGCTGCACACAACCGAGCAGCAACCCAACGCGCCGCCTCTTCGTTCCCACCGCTGGCGTGAATTCGGCAACCATTTCCCGCGGCCCCAGCTTAGGCAGCAGCGCTTCCATCTCCCGAATCTTCTTCGGCACCAGCTTCAGCAGCCCCGATCCGCGCACGATGGCCTGCAATCCGGTTTTCTGGTAGGCAAGCAGCGGCCAGCGCATTTTCCGCAAGCGATCCGGCCGGGTAAAAGTTTCAAATACAAACCGTCGGTGGAGTCTTTCTCCCCGTGAACGTTCCGTGTTTCGTTCGATCTGCGCGCGCGTCGCCTCGAGCAGTTTTCCGTAGTCCACTCCCGACGGGCAGGCGGTCATGCACGCCATGCATCCCAGGCAACTGTCGAAGTGGCTTATCCAATTCGAGGTCATTTCCGCGGTGCCCTCGCTGGCCACCTTCATCAGGTAAATTCGCCCGCGTGGCGAATCCATTTCCTGTCCCCACAGTACGTAGGTGGGGCACACCGGCAAACAAAATCCGCAATGCACGCACTTTTCAATGATCTCGTTCGCAGGCGGATGGTGCCCGTCAAACGCGCTGGCGCATTCCTGTCTTGCGGTCAATTCCTCCATCAGATGCCACCCACAAACCGGCCAGGGCTCAGCGTACTTTTTGGATCGAGCTGCTGCTTCACCGCTTTCATCAAGGACTGCGCATCACCCGCGCTCCCCCAGGCGTCGAATGCCGGCATTTTTTCAGGACGATGGAGTGCGACAAGCGATCCTTGCTGGTCTTCCAATTCGCCGCGCAGCGCTTGAAGCGTGCCGCGCAACGCCCCCGCTTTTCCTTCCAGGCGAAGCCATCCCAGGCCCGTTGCATAAACGAGCGCTTTCCACCGGACCTGCTGCCCGTTGGCAATGTGCTCCACCAGCTTCATCGTGCGAGCCAGGTTTGCTGGCAAAATGCTAATTTTCGCCATGGCCGTGCAAGCAGGATCTGAAAAATTCCACAGCTCCTCGCGCGCCGTCCAGGTTGATCTGGAAGCCTCCGAAACGTTTGCAGGCGCGGCCAAATTTCGCAGTTGCGCTTCTTGCGCCACTAAGCCCACTTCCGTGCTTTCAAACAAAATGTCGGAGACGGGTGAAGCGTCATCGGAAAAGTGCGATTGAAGAAACGTGTGCGCGAGCTTCGAATCCTGCACAGCGAGCACGAATCGTTGCGCTTCCTCGGCATTGGCCGTCGCAGCGGAAAACGACCGCGTGTTCCGCGGAAGTGGATGAAGCCGAAACACCGCGCGCGTGATGACTCCGAGAGTGCCCAGAGCTCCCGTAACAAGCTTCGGCAAATCATAGCCGGCGACGTTTTTCACTACCTTGCCGCCGCTGCTCGCCAACGTGCCATCCGCCAGCGCAATCGTCGCCCCGATAATCAGGTCCCGAAGCGCACCAAAGCGCAAACGAAGCGCTCCGCTGTCATTCGCCGATAGCACTCCGCCAATCGTCGCTTTTTCCGGCCATAGCGGGTCCAGGGCCAATCGCTGCCCATGCTGCGCGAGCGTTTCCTGCAATCTTTGAATCGTGCAGCCCGCTTCCACAGTTACAGTGAGATCCGCCCAGGCATGCTCGATGATTTCATTCAGCCGCGCCGTCGATAAAACCAAATCCGCGCGCGCTGGCGGATTCCCCCATCCCAGCTTCGTCCGGCCGCCCCGCGGAATCACTGCCAGCCCTGCTGCGTTCGAAAGCCGCAGGATCTCGGCAATCTCACTCTCCGTCCCCGCTTCAATCACCAGCTTCGGCTGAACTCTTGCCACGGCGTCCGCGGCAGTCGCCGCGCGCACATTCTCATTCCCCACGATCGCAATGAATTTGTAACGCAGCGCCGAATGCAGGCCGCTGGCTTCGTCTTTGGTTGCGGCATCCATCGGGATGTATCAGTAGCGCTCCGCGATCCCCGCGGATTCGATCGAGTGTGGCATGTACTCCCCCGGTTTTTCGCCGCAGAGGCGCGGCGTCGGAAACACTTTCGTCGGATTCGAAAGCTGCAATGGATCGAACGCGCAGCGCACGCGCTGCATCGTCGCCAAATCAGGCTCGGCAAACATTTTCGCCATTGCTTTCTTCTTGTCTTCGCCCACGCCGTGTTCCCCGGTGATCGACCCTCCCGCCGCGATGCACAATTCGAGAATTTGCGCCGAAAGCGCCTCGGCGGCCTGTTCCTGGCCGGAAATTCGGCGGTCGTAAAGAACGAGCGGGTGCAGGTTGCCATCGCCCGCATGGAACACATTGGCAACGCGCACGCCCGCTTCCTTGCTGAGCCGTTCAATCTCGCTGAGTACCCGCGGAAGCGCGGTGCGTGGAATCACGCCGTCCTGCACAATATAGTTCGGCGAAATTCGTCCCATCGCGGCAAAAGCGGCCTTGCGCCCTTTCCAGACCAGCGCGCGTTCCGCATCCGATTGCGCCACGCGAATTTCCGATGCGCCATTCGAATGGCAAATCTCGTTCACCTGCGTCATCAAAGCTTCGACTTCCGCCACGGGTCCATCCAGCTCGACCAAGAGCAATCCGCCGCAGTTCGGATAGTTTGCCTGGACCGCGGCTTCGGCCGCTTGAATCGAGAGGTTGTCCATCATTTCAATCGCCGCCGGCAGCATGCCCGCCGCAATAATGTCGCTCACCGCTGCGCCTGCTTCATTCGTGGATGGAAAAGCGGCAAGCAACGTTCGAACGCACTCGGGCCGCTTCACGATGCGCAAAATAACTTTCGTCGCAACTCCCAGCGTGCCTTCCGACCCGACGAAAACACCCGCCAAATCGTATCCCGGCGCATCAAGCGTTTTTCCACCGAAGTGAACCAGCGAACCATCGGGAAGAACGACCTCCAATCCCAAAACGTGCGTTGTCGTAAACCCATACTTCAGGCAATGCGCCCCGCCAGAATTTTCCGCCACGTTTCCGCCAATGCTGCAGATCGATTGCGAGGAAGGATCGGGCGCATAAAAATAATCTTGCGGCGACACGCGCCCCGTGACATCGAGATTGATCACGCCTGGTTCAACCACCACGCGTGCATTCGGGAAATCCACTTCCAGAATTCGGTTCATCCGCGCCAGGCCGATGACAATCCCGTTTTCCACCGGGAGCGCTCCGCCGCTCAGGCCCGTCCCCGACCCGCGCGCGACGAACGGCATCCGTTCGCGGTGGCAGATTCGCACGATCGCCTGAACTTGTTCTGTGGAATTTGGCAGCAGCACCGCGCGCGGCATCACCCGGAAATTGGTCAATCCGTCGCACTCATAGGTATGCAGTTCTTCCGGCGAAGAAATCAGCCCACGCTCGCCAACGATCGCCCCAAGCTCGTCAAGAATGCGCGCTTCCATAAGATTCATTCACCGCGATGACACAAGCAGCTTGCCCCATCAGTGAATGAAGTTCAACCCGTTCGGGATGAATTGCGGGAAAACGTACGCGTACATCATGACGATAATGCCGACAATCGCAGCCAGCGCCACGGAGTGCCAGAACACAAATCGGAAGATCGAACCTTCGTTACCGACTTGATTTGTCGCCGCCGTAGCGATGCAGATCGATTGCGCGTCAATCATCTTCCCCATCACGCCACCCGCGCTGTTCGTTGCGCACATCAGAATTGGACTGAGGTTCAGTTGTTGCGCCGTGATTTTCTGCAAGCCGCCGAAGAGCACGTTCGAAGACGTGTCGCTGCCTGTTAGCGCTACGCCAAGCCAGCCGATAAACGTCCCGAAGAATGGAAAGAGCCATCCAGTACGAGTGAATGCCAGACCCAAAACTGCGTCCATCCCGGAGTAGCGCGTGACGTACCCCAGGCCCAGCATGCAAGTCATGGCGACAATGGCGAACCGCAATCGCACCAGTGTCCGACCAAAGATTTGCAACAGTTTGCCCGGTCCGAGGCCGAGTAGCAGCCCCGCAAAAACTGCTGACAAGAAGCAGCCCGTTCCAGTTGCGGTGAGCCAATTGAAATCGAAGCGCGCGCCTTCGGCTGCCTGCTTTTGTACCACCGGCATCGTTCGAAACACTTTGTTGTGCAAATACGGCCAGTCCCATCCCGCCGCTCCAGGACGCGGTTTACCGTCCGGCAGCATCACCTTAAACGCGGGCGTCGTTGCCTTATTCATGGCCAACTTTACGGCGGGCAATCCCCAAACAAGCACGATGACGGAGAGAATCGCGAAGGGCAGCCAGGCCTTGGCAGTCTGTCCAGCCGTATAGTGCTTGGCCACTTCGTTGCGAGCCACTTTCGCCGCATCTTCCTGTCGCTCGTCTTCAAAACGCCAGATCCGTTTCGGCTGCCAAACGCGCAGAAAAAGCATCGTGGCTGCCAGGGAAACGACTCCCGCGGCGATATCCACGAGGTTGCTGTCCATGTGATTCGCCCAGAACCATTGTGTCGCCGCGAAAGATCCTCCGACGACCAGAATCGCTGGAAGAACTTCCAGCGTTTCCGACCAACTGACCATTGCGCGAACCAGCCAGAAAGGCACAATGACAGCGGTGATCGGAAGAATGCGGCCAATCATCGCGCTCAGATCGCTCTCGGAAAGGCCCGTCACGCTTGTCAGCGCGTGCACAGGCGTCCCAATCGCGCCCCAGGCCACTGGCGCAGTGTTGGCGATTAGGTTGAGCGCGGCAGCCTGGAAGGGCTTGAAGCCGAGGCCGATCATAAACGCGCCGGCGATGGCCACGGGCGCACCGAATCCCGCGCAACCCTCGATAAAAGCGCCGAAGCAGAATGCCACCAGAAGAAGTTGCAGCCGCCGGTCCGGCGTGATCGCCGCGACGGACTGCTTCATGATTTCGAATTGGCCGGTGTCGACAGAAATGTCGTAGAGAAACACGGCGGCAATGACGATCCACACAATCTTGAGCAGGCCAAACGCCGAGCCATAGAAAAAACTGCTAAGGGCGAGGCTTGCGGGCATTTTGAAAACGATAATGGCGCAAATGACGGCCGTGGCGGCACCCGCTACTGCACAGAGATGTGCGCGCACTTTCAGCCCCGCCAGGAGGCCCAGCAGCACGAAGATGGGAAGCGCCGCGACGAGCGTCGAAAGCCACCAATGCCCCAGGGGATCGTAAACTTGTGTCCAAGTCACAGCCAAACCTCCGGCACACTAGTATTTGCAAAATTCCGGCGTGCCCGTTTCCTAACCTGCATTCGAACGATAAGAATTCCTCGCCGGGCCACACCTCTTAACCCGGCATCATGCATTTCGGTCGCTGAGATACTTCGTTACCGGGCTCTTGTCAAGCAATAACTATTTCTCGCCGAACTTCGAGGGCCGCCCCTGTATTGAGCGTCGGAAAAGTTGCGCGCCCACAGCCAGCAGGGCGGGGAAGCACTCCAGGACGTAGCGCGGCTCGCAGGTTTGCACTTGTGTGAAGAATGCCGTTCGAACAACGATGAATGCCGTGATCAACAAAACGCCAGGATTTGTGCGGCAGAACCACGCTGCGCCGACAGCCATTCCAACAGACACGATATTGAGCAGCGCCAATCCAAGCGTAACTTCCAAGTCCGTCGAATTGTTGCGGTAACTTTCGGCCAGCGGCCAGAGCCGGCCGGAGTACGGCAGCAGCGTTATCCGTGGAGTGAACCACATCGCCGCGGCGCGCTCCATGGGAATCCATACGTAAGTGCGAATCGGATGCCGCCGCGCGCGTTCCTGCGCCAGCTCGGCAAATTCAAGATCCATCGTTCGTGTTATTCCGTGGACCCGGTTGCAGCGCTCCAGCAGGGAAGCGACGCGCGAAAATTCTTCGGGTGAATCCACCGCGTACGGCGGAAGATCTTTCAATTCGATCGGCTGCGACGGCAGTTTCCAGTTGAAGAGATACGCATCACGAAAACGAAACATCCACGTTTTCGTCCAGGAATAAAATCCTGTCGGCAGGACGTCGCCGTACGTTTCTGCGTAGCGCGGCGCGAGAAATTGCACGCGCCCAAGACTCACCGCGTTGCGCGCGGCCCACGGCGCGAGCGGCAGCAGTAATCCAACGGCCATCCACAGCGTTGCGGCCTCGAGCCTTTTCCAATTCGCGGGCCGGCGATGGCGCAGCCATAGCGCGATCAGCACGGCCGCAAGAAGTAGCGGCGTTTCCGGCCGAACCAGCGTTCCAAGGCCAACCACCAGTCCGCCGGCGAACCAATTTTTTGCGGCGCGGACCCAATCGCTCTTCGAGGAAATCCGGTCGATCGCCATTGCCGCTGGCGAAAGTAAAATCAGCAGCGCGAGCGTGGTGAAAAACGTCGCCAGAACTTCCGTCAGCGGCACCGCCGCGTAGTTCGCAGTGAAGGGACAAAGCGCCGTCAGCCAAAGGGCAGCGGCCGCAACGCGGCTGCGCGCCGCGTCGGAAGCGTCCGCCGCCAAGCAGCTCGCGATGCCCGCGGCCAGAACGCACGTCGCAAGATCGACGAACGCTTGCGTCAGCATGACGGCTTTTCGGCCAGTTCCCGCCACAAAATAAATCGCGGCGAGAAATGCCGGATAGCCGGGGACGCGCGCATCCGAAGGAAGAAGCTGCCCGTGGGAATAGAAGCCGTAAACACCCTGGTACAGCCAATTGCGTGCCAGCTCTTCGTAATAGGCGGTATCGCCGGAATAAAAAGGGAAGCGCCAGATGAAAAAGAAGCGCAGCGCAAGTCCGGCGAGCAGCGCGGGCAGGAGGTGTTTGTAGAACGGTTTGGGGAACATGGTCTGCCCGCGAAGAGGAATGGGATGCACCGGGCATTGTAGCAAGCGGGGGACGGGTTGTAGTGGCGGGTCTTTTGAGCCTGTGAG
>WNGO01000286.1_pt1 | contig 68738 bp, 63 predicted proteins | sample 5400511 | NCBI WGS metagenome assembly WNGO01 (sample SAMN13153380, study PRJNA577476) | soil metagenome | isolation source: 20 cm soil or saprolite under Garry oak tree replicate 2 | place: USA:California | collected 2016-06-15 | reverse complement strand
CTCGGGTTCCTGCCGGTGGGCGACACGGTGCCGCCCGCCGTGGCGTCCGATTTCTCGCCGCTCAGCGCGGCGGCGTACGCGGAGTCGCAGCTGCGCTGGAGCGACCTGGGTCTCACGCTCGGTGTGCGCTACGACCAGTTCGATCCCCGCGCCCTGATCCAGGGCGGGCGGCTCGGGCCGCGGCGCAGCGTGTCGCCGCGCTTCGCCGTGTCGACCGTGCTGCGCGGCGCCACGGTCGTCGCGAGCTGGGGCCGCTTCAGCCAGGCACCGGACTTCCAGTACCTGGTGGACGCCGCGTTCGACGACACCACGCGCACCGGCCGGTTCCGCCGCGGCAACCCGGACCTCGGGTTCGAGGGGGCGTGGCAGTACGAACTCTCGGTGCGCGGCCGGCCGTCGCCCCGTACCTCGCTCCGCGTCAACACGTACATCAAGCGATTGGAAGGACTGGTGGCGTCGGTGCCGCTGGGCGTCGATCCTGATTCGTCGATCTTCGGGAACACGGACTTCGGCTCGGTGAAGGGCGCCGAGCTGATCTTCGAGCGCGAGCTGCGCGATTGGTGGGGCGTGCGGGCGGCGTACACCCTGCAGGTCGCGACCGCGACGGCCACCAACGCGTATCAGCTGCTCAAGCGGATCCGGATCGACACCCTCACGCAAGACACGATCAGCCCCGGGCGGGTCGAATTCCCGCTCGACTACGATCGCCGCCACACCCTCACGGTGATCCTGCAGGCCCGCATTCCCGACTCGATCCGCGCGCCGCTCACGACGGTGCTGGCGGGCCTCGAGGGGGCCGCGATCGTGCGCTACGGATCGGGCCTGCCGTTCAGCCGCACCAACGCCACGGGCGACACGCTGCTCGGCCTGCCCAACGGCGAGCGCCTCCCCTCACAAGCGACCGTGGACGTGCTGCTACGACGACCGCTCAAGCTGTTCGGCCGCTCCGGGGGCATCTACCTCGACGTGCGGAACCTGCTCGACCGTCGCAACATCATCGCGGTGCGGCGGGATACGGGAGAGCCGACGATCGCTCAGCCGACGCTGCAGGCGATGGCACAGGGCGCCTACGCCGCGCACCCCGAGCCGATCCCGTACGAATCGCCGCGCTACCAGGACTGGGCGGACCTCGACCACAACGGCTACGTCGACGGACCCGCGGAGCTGATGCCGTTGTATCTCGCGGCGGCACGCGATTTCGTGCAGCCGGTGTTCGCGTACGGACCGCCGCGGCTGGTGCGGTTCGGGGTGGAAGTTGTGTTCTAGGTTTGCGTCTGTTCCCACCCTGAAGGGTGGGCTCGGCGAGGCACAACGCTGAAGCGTGTTGTGCTTCAGCCCGGCGGCCGCCGCACCTTGAACAGCTCGAGCGAGCGCGCCAGGATCCCGATCCCCGCCGAGTCACCCGCCCGGCGCGGCACGGCGCGGTAGATGAGGATCACGAGAATCCAGGTGATCCAGCTCGAGCGCTCGCTCCACGACAGCGCGCGGAGCATGAGCCACGGCTGGGTGTACGCCGCCGTCCACGCGTCCCAGTCGCCCTGGGCGAGGGCGATCGGCCGCGCGATCACGTGATTCGCCGCGTACCCGTGCGCGCTCGGGCTCGACAGGTTCCAGACGCAGGTGACCTTGCCCCAGCCGTGGTTGTCGCTCGCGCCGACGACGAGGAGGTCGTGTTGCGCGGCGAGCTGCAGCACCTGGGCGCGCAGGGCGGCGGGGAACCCGATCGCGCGGGGGGCGCAGTTCACGATCTCGAAGCCATCGACGCCGGCGGCCACGAAGTCGGTGAGATCGCCCCAGTGGTGCTCCCAATACTCGGGGAGCGAGGCGAGCCCGAGCGCGCCCTGGCGGTGCAGCTCGGCGAACAGCCCCAGCATCGCGCGCGGGTCGCGGTCATAGACGCCGCGATCGATCGGGGCGACGGCCCCCAGCGCCACGACGTGCTGGCCGTACACGCTCCACTCGACCCCCGGGAGCAGGCGAATCGGTTCGTCCATGGGCTGGTTGAAGATGACGTTGTGATCCGTGACATAGGACGCCTGGAAGCCCTGCGCGGCGTGCCAGGCCGCGAGGTCCTCGGCCCGCCAGCCGGGGCGGCCGTCGTGTGACGCGGCGGTGTGGGCGTGATAATCGATCACGGTGACGCCTGAGTCCGCGGTCACGAGCGAGGGCACGGGCCGCGGCAGCAGCACCGCTCCGACGCCCAACAGCACGATCGCGAGCGGTCCCAGGAGCGCGCGGCCGAGCCGCTGCGCGAGTGTGCCGCGGCGCAGCCCGCCCCACAGCGCGAGCGCGAGGACCCAGACCGCGAGCAACGCCTTGGCGCGCTGCGCGCTCAGAAACGTCAACGCGTCGAGCACGTTCGAGAGGGGGGCGAGCACCGTGTAGGCGGTCGGCCGCACCAGATCGGCGCCGGCGGGGACGGTGCCCGTCACGGCGTCCACCAGCCCGGGCAGCGGCTCGAGCGCCGACCAGAGCAACAACGCGAGCAGACTGAAGGCGATCGGGTGGCGGCGCAGGAGATTCACTCGTACAATCTTGGTGATGAGAGCGATCACCGCCACGGTACTGCTCGCCGTCGCCGGGTTCGGGTGCCGGCGGTCGGCGCGAGCCCGGACAGCGCCGGCCGATGCGGGGACGGTGGTGACGATCTACATGGCTCCCAGGGCGGTGGATCGACTGCTGGGCCGGTTGACGGGCGTCGCGGCGAGCCACCAATGGGCGTTGTCGGTGCGGACCGACAGCGCGGCGCTCGCCGAGGCCGACCTGGTGGTCGCCGAGAGCGCCGGCGTGTTCGTGGGACGTCTCAGGTCGGGGTCTCCCGCGGCGGCGCAGGCGCGCCAGCTGGCGGATGCGGTGTTCCAGTGAGCGACTTCGCACGCCTGCCGGACGTGGTGCTCGGGCCGCTCGCGGGGCGTCCGGAGGCCGACTGGTACAAGACGCCGCCGGGAAAGTGGAGCCCGGCGCAGATCGTGCACCATCTGGCGATCTCGCTCGAGCTCAGCGGGCGCACGTTCGAGGCGCGTCGTGGCAAGCCGCCGATGCGACGGCGGGCCCGCACAGCGCGTGAGCGGCTCGGCTACTTCCTCACGCTGCAGATCGGCTGGATGCCGGGCGGGCGCGACGCGCCCTCGGCGACCCAACCCGCCGAGCGGCCGGACGCCCGCGCGGTGGAGCGGCAGTTCCGCGATGGCGTCGCCCGCTTTGTGTCACTGGAGCGGGAACTGCTGCCCGCACGCGGTCACGACCTGTTCGTCAAAAACCCGGCCTTCGGGGATCTGACGCTTCCCGAGTGGCTGCGCTTTCACGTCCGCCACTGCGCGCATCACGCGAAGCAGATCCGCGCGCGCCTGGCGTCATGAGCCGGAAGAAACGGAAGCTCACCGTTCGCGTGCCGAATCCGCGCGCGCCCGTCAAAGAGCGATTGAAGACGCCGTCGCACAAGGTGCATCGGCACGCCAAGCAATATCGCCGGCGCGAGAAGCATCACCGCCCGCTCACGGAAGGCGAGTAGCGCCGGCCGGCAGATCGCAACACCACACAACACGACGGCGGCTGCGGGTCCAGCACGGCCCGCATGCTTCGCGCCTGCACACCCTGGAGCACGCCCTCGAGCAACGCGAAGTTCATGCCGCACACGAGCGCCCGGGATTCGGTCGCGAGGGCCGCGAACGGGCAGTTCGCGAGGTGCACGGAGCCGTTGCGCCGGACCGGCTCGAAGCCGCACCACTCCAGCACGGTGAGCAGCCGCGCGAGCGGGGTTCGGACGCCGCGCCGCTCCCGGCGCGCGTCCGCCCCCAGGCCGCGGCCCAGGTCACGGGCGGCACGCCGCAGCGCGCGCACGGCGGCGGGTGATCGCCCCTCGGTCAGCGCCTGCGCCAGCAACCGGCCGGCCAACTCGTAGCGCCGCCGTGGGAGCGTCAGGTCGAGCTGCTGTGCGGACGGGCGGTACAGCTTGGCGGGCCGGCCGGCGCCGGGCCCGCGCCGCCCGGTGAGGCGGCGGTAGGACGTTTCGAGCAGGCCCTGCCCTACGAGCTTGTCGAGATGGAACGCGGCGAGGGGACGCGAGATGCGCAGCGCGCGCGCCGCCTCGTCCCGGCCCACTTCGCGGCGCCGCCTGGCGACGTAACAATAAAGACCCCTCCGGACCGGTTCGTCCAGCGACGCGATGGCGGCGATCTGACGCTCGAGCTCTGATCGATGCACGGGACAAATGTACCAATCTGTCGTCTGTAATCACAGCGTATATTGCCGTTAGACCGGGGCTCGTGAAGGGAATGCGCAACTATACGTACGTGATCGTGGGCGGCGGGATGACGGCGGATGCGGCGGTCGAGGGCATCCGGGGGGTCGATCCCGCCGGCCCGGTGGCGCTGATCGGCGCCGAGCCGCACCCCCCGTACAATCGCCCGCCGCTTTCGAAGGGCCTGTGGAAGGGGGAGCCGGAGGACGGCATCTGGCGCACGGCGGCAAAGGCCGGCGCGGAGCTGCAGCTCGGCCGCCGTGTGGTCGGCATCGATCTGCGGGGGCACAGCGTCACCGACGACCGGGGCACGGCGTACGGATTCAAGAAGCTGCTGCTCGCCACCGGGGGCGCGCCGCGGCGCCTGCCGCTGCAATCGGACCAGGTGATCTACTTCCGCACGCTGGACGACTATCGCCGCCTGCACGGTCTCGCCGAGCAGCGGCTCCGCTTCACGGTCGTCGGTGGCGGGTTCATCGGGAGTGAGGTCGCGGCGGCGCTGCGCCTGCAGGGCCGTGACGTCGTGATGCTGGTGCCCGAGGCGGGGTTGGGGGCGCGCGTCTTCCCGGCGGATCTGTCGCGCGATCTCGTCGATTACTACCGGGAAAAAGGCGTCGAGCTGCGCACGGGCGAAGGGATGGCCGGGCTGGAGTCGCGCGGTGGCAAGTGCGTCGTCCGCACCACGACGGGGGATCAAATCGCGGGCGACATCGTCGTGGCCGGCCTGGGCATCCAGCCGAGCGTCGAGCTCGCGGAGCAGGCAGGGCTGCTGGTAGAGAACGGCATCGTCGTCGACGAGTTCTGCCGCGCCAGCCATCCGGACGTGTACGCCGCGGGAGATGTCGCAAGCTTCCCCAACCCCGCCCTCGGCTCCCGCCTCCGGGTGGAGCACGAGGACAACGCCAACACGATGGGCAAGATCGCGGGCCAGAACATGGCGGGACGGACGACGCCCTACACGCATCTGCCGTTCTTCTACTCGGACCTGTTCGAGCTCGGCTACGAAGCCGTGGGGGAGCTCGACTCGCGCCTCGAAGCCGTTGCCGACTGGAAGACGCCGTTTCGTGAGGGCGTGGTCTACTACCTGAAGGCGGGGCGGGTGCGCGGGGTGCTCCTCTGGAACACCTGGGGCCAGGTGGAGCACGCCCGCGCGCTCATCGCTCAGCCGGGGCCGTTCCGCGCCGCCGATCTGAAAGGCCGGCTCCCGGCCTGAATCCAGCGTCCGCGCGGCCCCATCCAAGATACCGCTCCGCAGCGTCCTGTCATTTAACAAGCGTAAGCTTATAATAGAACTGTCCGCGCAACCCCTTTCGAAGGCGAGGTGCGGTATGAGGCAACGCTGGCTGCTGATGGGATGGCTGGCCGCGATCGCGGCCTGCACGTCGGAGAAGCTCGTGACGTCGCCCATCGACGGCGTGCTCACCGACGGCAAGGCCGTCTTCCGGTTCGACACCTTCGGCGACGAGGCCTTCTGGACGGACACTCTGAAGATGCACCAGGTGGTTCAGGGGATCAGCCCCAAGACCGCGCTGGGCGTCGGCCTGAAGGTGGACGTGGACGCGCTGCCCGCCGGGCTCGTCTCCCAGCTCAAGGCGGGGCAGGTGAACCTCGACGATCCCGCGACCACCGTGGCGTTGCTCAGCCTGAACGCGGTCGTCGGCGTGCAGGCCACCGTAGATGCGACCAAGACCATCACGCGCTTCGGCGTCACGTGCGCGCTGTGCCACTCCACGGTGGACAACTCGCTGGCGCACGGCATCGGTCACCGCCTGGACGGCTGGGCGAACCGCGACTTGAACCCGGGCATGATCCTGTCGCTTTCACCCGCGCTGCAGGCCCCGGCGACCCACGCCGTGCTCACCTCGTGGGGCGCCGGCAAGTACGACGCGCACTGGAATCACGACAACCAGAACGGTCCCGTGCTCATCCCGCCGGCGTACGGGCTCGCCGGCGTGAACCTCGAGACCTACACGGGCGAAGGCGGCATTCCGTACTGGAACGCTTACGTCGCCGTGACGCAGATGCACGGGCACGGCAACTTCGTGGACCCCCGCACTGGCGACGCCGTCCACTATGATCCGGATCTCGTGACGTCCAAGCTCCCCGCGCTACAACAGTACGAGCTGAGCCTCACCACGCCGGCCGCGCCGCCCGACAGCTTCGACGCCACCGCCGCTGCACGCGGACGGACCGTGTTCTTCGGCGCGGCGACGTGCGCGACCTGTCACGTCCCGCCGCAGTACACCGGCGCCGGGTTCGGCCTGCACAATCCCGCCGAGGTGTGCGCCGACGGCGGGCTGGCGACGCGCGGAACCACGGGGAAATACCGGACGACGCCGCTGCGGGCGCTGTCGCTCCACCCGCCCTACTACCACGACGGCAGCCTCGCGACACTCGCCGACGTCGTGACCCACTACAACACCTGCCTGAGCCTCGGGCTGAGTGCCGCGCAACAGACGGATCTGGTGCAGTTCCTCAAGTCGCTGTGAAACAGGAGACTGCGGCGGGGGTACGCACGGCGTGCGCTTCACGGTGTGGACGGCGGGCGCGTGGTGGCGGGCCGGGGCGCCGTTCTTCGTCGCCGCGACGCTGCTCGTCGTGGTGGTGCTGGGCCTGACGTTCGGCCTCACGTCGTTCCAGGCACATCGCACCGCCGACGCGTCGATCCGGCGCGCGCTGCTGGAGCGGCGCCGCGGCGTAGAGTCGTTCCTCGCGGGCCGGACTCGGGCGTTCGCCGGTATCAGCCGGATGAGCGCCCAGGTGCCGCAGTTTGGCGAGCGGCTGCTGCAGCCATCGCGCGGCGACGTGCTCGATCAGGCCGAGGCGTACCGGCACCTGCTGGGCGCGTCGTGGGTGCTGGTGACGAACGAGCGGGGCCTGCTCGTCGCCCGCACCGACTATCCCGCGGAGTTCGACCTCGATCTCTCGCGCGGTGCGCTCATCGCTCGGGCCCTCTCCGGCGAGCAGGCCGACGGTCCCTGGCTCGACGACGGCGCGCAGCGGCTCTCCCTGGCGGTGGCGATCCCGTTGCGGTCCTCCCCGGATGCGACGCTCCAGGGCGTGCTCGTTACCGCCTACGAGGTCGGCGACACGCTGGCGCAGGAGGTCAAGCAGGCGACCGGCTCGGATGTCGTGTTCTTCGCCCTCGACACGCTGGACCGCCCGCACGTCGTGGCGAGCACGCTGCCGCGCGAGGAGATCGGGGCGGTCCTCGCCGCGGACACGGCCGCGCTGCGCCGGTTGCAGCACGACTCGGCGGTGGAGCTGTCGGCGCAAGTGGCGGGGGACCACCTGGTGGGCCTCGCGGGGCCGATCCGCTCCGCCGGCGGCAGCGTGTCCGGCGGGTTCGTGTTGTACTGCTCGCGCGATGCCGAGCTGGCGGCGTTCCGGGCGCTGCAGCGCAGCATGGTAGCGGCGCTCGCGCTCGGGATCGGGTTGGCGTTCGTGATGGCGCGCCGGATGGCCGGCGCGTTCACTCGAGCGGGCTAGATCCCCGCGAACCACGGATAGCCCTGGTCTTCCCAGTAGCCACCCGGGCGCTGGTCCGTGAAAGTCAGCGACACGAGGTACTTCGTCATCTTGTATCCCAGCTTGGTGGGCGAGTAGAGCCGCAACGGCGCCCCGTACGCCGGCGGGAGCGGGTTGTCGTTCATACCGTAGGCGAGGATCGTCTGCGGGTGCAGCGCGCTCGCCATGTCCCAGCCGTTCGAATAGTCGGAGTCGAACGAGACGAAGCGGATGTAGCGGGCCGCGTCGAGCGGCCGGCAGCGCTGCACCACGGCCGAGACCGGCACGCCGTGCCACGTCGCGATCGCCGACCACCCTTCGACACAATGGTGCTTCACCGTGTAGCTGACCCGCGGCATCCGCATCAGCTCAGGGAGCGAGAGCTCGAGGGGTTGCCGCACGAGGCCGTCCACCCGGAGCCGCCAGGCGCTGGGGTTCTCGAGCGTCGGCACGCTGCGCGAGATGAAGTAGCCAGGCAGCATGGCGCTCCGCTCGGCGGAACTGTAGGTGCGCGCCAGCCGCGTGGGTGAGAAGAGGACCTTCTCTCCGACCCAGTCATTCAGCCGGCTGATGTCGAGCAACAGCGGTCGGACCGCATTGCCGCCGTCCCACCCGCACGCGGCGACGAGCGACGCGGCGCCGCCCGCCACGCCGAGCCGCACGAACGCCCGCCGGTCCAGTGCCGGTGCCCGGTGCTCAGTCATGGCTCGGAAATCTGCCCCGGTAACGGCCGGTGAGCATCGCCCGCAACGACGCGGGATCGACGGCGAAGACCAGGATCACGTGGGTGATCGTGAAGGCGACGAAGATCCACACGATCCAGAAGTGCCAGTAGCGCGTCGCCTGGAACCCGCCGAACAGCGCCGTGAGCCAGGAGAATTGTACCGGCTTGTAAATGGCCACCCCGGTGAGCACGGCGAGCGCGCCGAGCAGGTAGATGCTCGTGTAGGCGAGCTTTTGGAGCGGGTTGTGCTTGCCCTGTGGCGGGTGGTCCCGACGCAGCCGGAGGTAGTACTTCGTCATGTCGATCGCGCCGCGCACGTCGCGCGGGCGGAACAACAGCGCCCGCCACTCGCCGCTCTTTACGAGATAGCCGAGGTAGAGCAGGCCGACGGTCAGGAGGGGCCACATCAGGGCGAAATGCCAGTTCAAGGCGCCGGCGAGCCAGCCGCCGAGGCGGCTCCAGTGGGGGAACTGGGCGCCGTCGAACGGACTCGGGAAGAGCGGGCCGCCGCGATTCCCGAACCGGGCGTACGCCTCGTAAATCTGCAGCCCGCTCGCGATCATCGCGGTGACCAGGAGCAGGGTCGCCCAATGGGTCAGCCGCACGATCCAGTGGTGCCGGTGCACGTTCATCGCTCGAATATATTTCAGTTCATGAAGTACGGCATGTTGCTCGGCCTCGGATTGGTCGCGGCCTGCCAGGCGCGCGGGGTCACCCGGACGCCGCACGCGGCCGATTCGGTCGATCTCGCCCAGTTCCTGCCGCGGGACTCGAGCGACAGCGCGCTGCTCGCGCCGCAGGTGATCGCGGAGCCGAGCGTGGTGCTGTTCTGGCTGCGCGCGACCGACACGCTGGACTCCGACGACCGGGCGCAGGCGTTCGACGATCTCAAGTACTATACCGAGCAGGTCGCCGGGGCGCTCGAGTCCAACGGCATTCGGTTGCTCGCGACGCATGCCGACACGGTGTACGCGGCGCTGCCGAACGGGCAGCTGCGTCCCATCCTGCTGTCGGGCCTCGACTATCCGTTCGGATACCTCCTCATTGATCCGGGCGGACCGGAGCGCATTCTCACCGGCGTGTACGGGAACGACGACCTGATGGACGAGCTGCGCGCTTACTTCGACATCTCGGACGACTCCACCGCTGTGCAGCCGCGGATCAGCACCTGAGCGTCCCCTGGCCCTCGGCGCCCGATCTGATCCTCGCCGGGGGCGACGTGCTGCTGCACGACAGCGGCTGGCGAGTCACGCGGGCGAACGTCGTCGTCTCCGGCGGACGCATCGCTGCGGTAGAGGGGCCGGGGAAAAGGCCGGGGAAGGGTGAAGAGGGAAGGGGGAAGCACCTCGCCGTCCAGGTTCGCGATTGCACGGGTTGTCTCGTCATGCCCGGGCTCATCCAAGCCCACATCCACCTCTGCCAGACGCTGTTTCGCGGGCTGGCGGACGAGCTGCGGCTCGAGCAGTGGCTCAGCCGCCGCATCTGGCCGCTCGAGGCGGCGCACACCGAGGAGACCGTGTTCTGGTCGGCGATGCTCGGCGCCGCCGAACTGCTGCTCGGCGGCACGACGGCGATCCTCGACATGGAGACGGTGCATCACACGCACGCGGCGTTCCGGGCGCTCGAGCGCATCGGGCTCCGCGCCGTAGTGGGGAAGTGTCTCATGGACGCGCATCCCGAGGGGGCGCCGCTCGAGCTGGCGGAGTCCACGGACGCGGCGCTGGCCGAGGCCGAGAGCCTGGCCCGCCGCTGGCACGGGGCGGCGGGGGACCGGCTCCGGGTCTGCTTCGCGCCGCGCTTCGTGCCGAGCTGCTCCGGTCCGCTGCTGCGGGCCACGAGCGAGCTGGCGGAGCTGTTCGACGCGCAGGTCCACACGCACGCCGCCGAGACGATCGTCGAGCGGGAGACCGTGCTGCGCACGACGGGGATGGAGGAGATCGCGTACCTCGACTCGGTGGGGATCTCGGGGAAGCGCGCGGCGCTGGCGCACTGCGTCTGGGTCGACCAGCACGAGACCGTGCGGCTCGCGCGCCAGGGGACGAACGTGGTGCATTGCCCGTCGTCGAACCTGATGCTCGGCAGCGGCGTGGCGCGCGTGCCGGAGCTGCTCGAGGCAGGGTGCCGGGTGGCGATCGGGGCGGACGGCGCGGCGTGCAACAACCGGCTCGACGTGTTCGCTGAGATGCGGCTCGCCGCGCTGATCCAGAAGCCGCGGCTCGGCGCGGAGGCGCTGCCCGCGGGCCAGGTGCTCGAGTTGGCCACCGTGGGCGGGGCGCGGGCGCTCGGGCTGGAAGACGAGATCGGTGCGATCACGGTCGGCAAGCGCGCCGATCTGCTCGTGATGGACCTGCGCGGGCCGCACGTCACGCCTCCCGGCGCGGATCCCGTGTCGCATCTCGTGTACGCCGCGTGCCCGAGCGACGTGCGCGACGTGTTCGTGGACGGCCACGCCCTCGTCCTGGGGCACGAGCTGGTGACGGTTTCCGTCGACGAGATCGTGCGCGAAGCGGGTCGCTGCGCCGGCGAGCTGCGGCAGCGGGCCCAGCTCGCGTGATCGTCGTCCTCCTGGTGCTCGCCGCGCAGGCGCCCGCCGACTCGGGGCCTGCCGCGCTGTACCAGGCGTGGTGCAGCAAATGCCACGGAGCGGACGGCCGCGGCCGGGCCGCGGCGAGCACGCGGCTCGCTGTCCCGCCCGCCGACCTAAAGGAGTGCGCCGCGAGCACCGCCGAGCCCGAAGCCCGCTGGATCGGGATCGTGACGCGAGGCGGTGCGGCGTTCGGGTTGTCGCTCGACATGCCGGCCTTCGGAGAAGCCGGCACGCCGGCCCAGATCCGCGCCGTGGTCCGCTACGCCCGCTCGTTGTGCGGTGAGTCCGGCTGGCCGCCCGGCGAGCTCAACTTCCCACGGCCGTACCTCGTCGAAAAGGCGTTCCCCGAGAACGAATGGGTGGTCACGGAGGCCGGGCGGGAACAGGCGCTCATCTACGAGCGCCGCTTCGGCCGGCGGCTGCAGATCGAGGGCGAAGCCCGCACGGTGTTCGATTCAGTCGATCGGCCGTTCGACGGTGTGACGGCGGCCCTCAAGTACAACGTGTGGCATAGCCTCGAGCGCCGGGCGCTGGCGAGCCTGGGCGTGGAAGCGACCCCCCCGCTGGGGCGTCAGGAGCGGTGGGAGCTCGAGCCCTTCCTGTCCTTCGGCGCCAATCCTGGGACGCTCGTGCTCCAGGGCGAGGTCGTGGCCTCGTGGGAGGAGGCCGAGGGGGTCACGGCATCGTCCTACCGGTTGGGGGTGGGACAGGAACTTGGCCGTGTGGTGCCGATGCTCGAAGCGGGGTGGACGGTGCCACGGGACGGCGAGCACGCGTTCTCGCTCTATCCGCAGCTGTGGGTGCGGCTATCCCGCTTGGGTCATGTCGCGGCGTCGGTCGGCGCCCAAGTCCGGGCGGTCGGCCCCGAGCCGCGCCATCCGCGGCTCATCGCGTTCGTGCTTTGGGACTACGGCGACGCGCCGCTATTGCACGGGTGGTAGGAGTCGGTTGGGGACGGCGGTCGAGCGCTTCGCCGGTCCCGGCGGGTCGCCCGGCGCCAGCGGCCTCTCCCACCGCCAGCCCGGCGCAGCGGGCCACGTCGATGAGGCCCTGCACCGGCCCCGCCGCGTCCTGGAGCCATACCAGCGCGAGCCAACAGGGGATCGGGGGCTCGACAAATGGACGATACACGATCGCCTGCGAGCCCGTGCGGTACGGCGCGGCGATCGCCTCGCTCGTCAGCGCCCAGGCTTCCCCTGCGGCGATCAGCAGGTTGTGCGAGGGCGCGTCCTTGGGGCGCTCGCACCGCCGCTGCGGCAGCAGCCCGCGGTCTTGCAGCGCCTCCTCGAACGCCTGGTGAAAGCCGGGCCAGCGCTGCGTGGCCGAGTGGAGCCAGGGAAGTGTCTGCAGCTCCGCCAACCGCACGGCCGACTTGGCAGCGAGCGGATGGCTCGCCGGGAGCAGCACTCCCGTCGTGGCGCAGTCGACCAGGCGGTGCGCCCCGAAGCCTGTCACCGGCCAGCGCGCGAGAAAAACACACGCGACGTCGACCGTGCGGTCGCGCAGCGCCCGGTAGCTCTCCCCGTCGGTTTGGCTGGAGACGCGCACGTGCACCTCAGGATAGGCAGCGCGAAACGTCGCCAGCAGGCTCTCGATGGTCGCGGCGTACAGCGACAGCTCGCCGTGCGCGAAGTGGAGTGTGGTCGCTCGGGACTCGGACGCGCCGCGAGCGGTCGCGATGGCTCGGACCGCGCCGTCGAGCGTGTTGCGGGCCTCGGTGAGAAACGCCTCGCCGGCGCGGGTGAGGCGGACCCCGCGGGGGAGTCGCTCGAACAACGCCACTCCCAGCTCGGCCTCGAGATCACGGGTCTGCTTGGACAGGGCGGGCTGGGCGACGTGCAGCCGCCGGGCGGCGCGCGCGAAGCCGAGCTCCTCGGCGACAGCGACGAAATAGCGAAGGTGGCGCAGTTCCATCTTTCCCTTTTATAGTCTTTGATATACTCTATTATACAATGAGCGTCAACAAGGAATGGTTCGGGGACGGGCCGGGGACGCGCCAACCCGAGCTGCTCGACATCGCCGAGGCGGCGGCGTTCCTGCACGTCAGCCGGATGTCGCTGCGCCGCTGGACCAACGCGGGCCGGCTGCCCTGCTTCCGGGTCGGCGGGCGGCGGGAGCGGCGCTTCCGCCGCGCCGATCTGCTGGCGTTCCTGGAACGGAGCGGCGCGCCCAGCGGGACGAAGCGCGGCCCGGAGCACCTGTGCGGGCTGTACACGAGCGCGGCGGCGCGCGAGGGGCGTGTGGCGGCGTTTCTGGCGGAGGGGCTTGCGGCAGGCGGCAACTGCTTTCTCGCGGTGGAGCCGGCGGTTCGCGTGCGCGTGCTGGCGCGGCTCGCCCGCGATTGGCCCGCGACGCGAGCCGCCAGCCGAAGCGAGCGGCTCGTCATCGCGCGTTACGCCCGCTCCCCGGCCGAACAGCTCGAGTGGTGGGAAGCGGGGTTCGCCACGGCCGCGCGCGCCGTGGCGGGGGAGCTGCACGTCGTGGGCGACGTCTCGGCTGGGCGCCTCGGACGCCGCGGCTCGTTCGACGACGTGCTCGCCTACGAGCGCGCGTACGAAGCGCTGTCGCGACGCTGCGGCGTCACGAGGACCCTGTGCTTGTACGACGCCCGGCGGCTCTCCGGCGTCGAGGCCTCCCGCATGCTGCAAGTGCACGCCGACATGCTGCGCCACCCGGCGGGCGCGCTGGTGAGCTGACGCGGCCGCGCCGCCACCGAGCCTTGATCCAGCCCCTCACGCCTTCCCGTTGAGGGTGAAGCGCTGCATCGTCTCGGTGAGCCGGGCGGCCGCTACCGAGAGGTGCTGGGAGGTGGTGGTCAACTCGCCCAGCGAGGCGATCTGCTGCTCGGTGGCCGCCGAGGTCTGCTCCGCGCCCTGAGCGGCCGAGTCGGCGATGCCGGCCACCTCCTCCATCTGCCGCACCACGTCGCGCATGCGGCGTACCTGCCCTTCGGTCTCTGCGGCGAACGCGGTGGCGAACTGCACAGTCGCGTTCAGGTCCGCGAAGATCGCATCGAGCGCCTGGCGCACGGCGCTGGAGACGGCGTCCACGCCTTGCGCGGTGCGCCGCCCCTCGTCCATCGCCGCCACGACCTGGGTGATCTGCTCCTGGGTCTGGCGCACCCGGGCGCGCACCTCCTCGGCCGAGCGGGAGCTCTGCTCGGACAGCTTCCGCACCTCGTCCGCCACGACGCGGAACCCCAGGCCGTGCTGTCCGGCGCGGGCGGCCTCGATGGCGGCGTTCAGGGCGAGCAGGTCGGTCTGGCTCGCGATGCGCGCGATCGTGTCGACGAGCTTCCCGACCTCGCGAGATCCCTGCTCCAACGGCCCGGCCGCGCGCGATACCTGGTCCAGGTGGGCGACCAGGCTGACTAATAGCTCGCCGGCGCGCGCGATCTCGGCGCCGTGCCGGCGGGCCTGCTGCGCGACCGCGTTGATCTGCCGCTCGGCTTCCTGGGCGCGGCCGTGGAGCTGCGAGGCGATCCCGGCTGCCGCCTCCGAGTCCTCCCGTCCGTGACCGATGAGCTGCCGCTGCCGCGCGGTGCCGTGGGACAGCTGCTGTGCAAAGCCTGAGATCTGCTGCGACGCCAGCTGTACCGCCTGCGCCGACGCCGCGAGCTGTTGCGCTAGGCCCGCGAGCTCCTGAGCCTGCTGCTGCACCTGGCGCACGCTCTGGGCGATCGCCTCGGTCGTCCGGTTCACGCTTACGCCGAGCGAGCCCAGCTCATCCAACTCCGGGTCCGCTACGTGGACGCTCAGATCGCCCTGCTCCACCTGCGCCAGGGCCTCGCGCGTGGCGCGCAGGCGGCTCACGATGCGGGTGAGCAGGGGGATCAGCAGGACGCAGGCGAACGCGAGCCCGAGCGACTCTTGGAGGAACAGGCTCCAGCTCCAATCGCCCAGCGCCGCGCGCAGCGCCGTGGCCAACCCGAACCCCGTGAGATTGAGCGCCAACGCCTGCCACGCCTCGGTGGGCCCGAGATACCAGGCTGCCTCGAGCGGGGCGATGAGATAGACCGCGTACAGCACGTGCCCCGTGGGGCCGAGCGCATACAGCACGGTGGAGATCAGGCCCGAACCGATGGCGATGTTGACGTGGGCGTACCCCGGCCGGAACGGGGTGTCGCGGGTGACGCGATACATCGCGCCGTTGACCACGGCGAACACCGCGGCGCAGCCGACGATCAGCCACCACGAGACGGGGGCGAGACGCGCCAGGCGCGCCGCCGCGAGGAGGGCCACGCCCACACCCAACAGCGTCCAGCGCGCCCGCGCGCTCGCCAGCACGTACTGCCGCTGTGTGGCGCGGCGCTGCTCCGCCAGCTGTGCGGTGAGTGCGGCAGGCGCGGGCATGGTGACAAGATGAGCGGCGCCCACGCCGCTGGGTAGTGGCCTACATCCGGAGCAGGTAGCTGATCTTCAGGAAGAAGCCGTCCGAGGCGCGGCTCAGGTTCTGGAAGCGAAACGCCTCCGGCTCGACGAGCGAGGTGCCGTAGCCGAAGAACACCAGGGTCCCCGGCAGCGGCTTGTAGGAGAAGAGGACGTCGTTGCGAAAGTCGTTCGTCAGGACGGCCGCCGCTCCGCTGCCGTTCACCACCAGCGGCTGCCCGGTGCGGGGGTCTTCGAGCGCCACCTGGTCTTGCGCGACGTACTGGCCGACGTAGCGGAAGAAGACGGCGCGCGACAGCTGGTACTCGAGCTTCAGACGCGGGATGTTCGCCGTCGAGAAGCGGCTGCCGTCGCGCGCCCGGGTGAGCCGCACGTGCGCCCAGCGCCCCTCGATGCGGACGGCGGGCGTGGGCTTCCAGCCGGCGGTCGCCTGGACGACGAGCTGCCGCCCGGCCGCCGCCTCCGCAAAGATCGCCGTCGCGCCGTACCCCACGTTCGCGGCGAACGTGAACGAGCGATTGGGCGTGCCCACGCCGCCGTTCACGCTCCACAGATTGTACAGCCCGTGCGGCACCGCGAACGGGATGGTGTCCGCGGTGCGGTCCACGCCGTAGCCGGCGTAGGCCTTGCGGGCGAACCGTTGCGCCCCGTTGGCGACGACGGTGTTCAGATTCCACCCGCCGCGCAGCGTCGCGGTCCACGTCATCTGCGGCCCGCCCTCGAAGATGCCCCGCAGCCGGAAGAAGTCGTCGTAGCGCCAGAGCGGCAACAGGACGATGAACGTGGTGACCTGCTCCACGAGCGCTCCGGGCCGGCCGTACCACGTGAACCGGTTGGCGAGCCGCGCCTGCACGAAGTCGACCCGATTGACGAAGCCGCTGCGGGTCGCGAAGCGGGGTGTGGCGCCGAGCAGCTCGAAGTGATTGCCATAGTTGCGGCCGGTGCGGTCGGCGAACGTCACCGCCCAGAATTGGCCGGCCCGCGCGCCGTCCGCGTCGCTGGTCCACGAGCTCACGAGCTGCGCCTGGGAGAACCAGATCTTCTTCCAGACCGCCATGGCATCGCCGCCCAGCACGCGGTTGTAGTCGTCGCCATCGATGCGGTCGGTGTACACGAGGCCGGCGGTCGAGCTCGCCCCCAGGTCCCGTCGCAGCCGCAGCAGGTTGTAGACCGGATTGCTCCCGGCGGCCGACTGGGTGTGGTCGTCCACGGCGCCGAGGTAGGCGACCGCCGTGCCGCCCACCTTGCCCGTGAGCTTCGTTCCCGCGACCGGCTGCACGATCTGCCGCGTATAGATCATGCGGTTCGGTGTGTCGAACTGCTCGAGCCCCTCGAGGAAAAACGGCCGCTTCTCCGGATAGAACAGCGCGAAGCGTTCGTTGACCGTCACCTGGCCGACGTCGGCCTCGACCTGCGAGAAATCCGGGTGGGCGGTCGCGGCGAGGCCCAGGTTCTGTGAGATCCCCCAGCGCACGTTGCCGCCCAGCTCGGGGGTGCCGCGGTAGTCGTAGCCGGCCCCGGCCGGCGTGCCGTCGACCTTGGACGTGAATTCCGGCGTGACATCGACGACCACGCCGCGCTTCAGCCCGGTGAGCCCCGTGAGCCTGCCCGCCTGGATCAGGAAGCTCGCGCTCGCCCGGACCACCGGCGTCCACGTGTCCTCGTAGCCCGAGTGCTGCACCACCCGCACCACCTGCAGGCCCCACGACTGCGGATCGGCGCTCTGGTAGCGCAGGCTCTTGAAGGGGATGCGCACCTCGACCTCGTACCCCCAGTCGGTCAGGTGGCCGTGCGACTGGTAGACGAAGTCGGGGCTCAGGTCCACGACGCCGTCGAACCGCCCGGTGGTGGACGCCCCGCCGCCGGCGGCGCCCGCGTCCTGGCCCTCGCTGCGCACACCGTCTTCCTGCACCCCGAGCGGGTTCACCGCGAACAAGAGCGCCCGGCGGTGGTCGTTGTAGGTGTCGAGCAGGATCTGGACGTTGTCGTCGGCGTCGATGTTGTCGCGGTCGGCGAGCGTGGCCCGCACCACGTTGCCGTGCGGCTCGTGGGCGCGCACGCCGAACCAGATGGCGTCGGGCGCGTACCACACGAGCACCTCGGTCGAATCGTCGGCGGGCCGGCCGTCGACGGGGCGGTATTGCGAGAAGCCGGCCAGACGCGCAGCGTGCCGCCACACCGGCTCATCGAGCACGCCGTCCACGCGGGCGCTGGCCTCGACGCGGGGGATCGGGACGGCGAGCTGCTTCGCGAGGCCGCTGTACGTAGGCGGATCGGCGGACTGAAGGGCGAAGAGGAGGGCGAGCATGACGAAAGATACAAGTCGGAACGCGGAAGGCGGAACGCGGAACAGAGGAGCGAGCGTCGAGCTGTCGACCTACGAATCGTCAGCCCGTTCTTCTGTTCCGCGTTCCGCGTTCCGACTTCCGCCTTCTATTCGTATCTCAGGGCCACGATCGGATCGAGCGCCGCGGCCCGCCGCGCGGGCCAGATGCCGAAGAACAGGCCGACGGCCGCGCTGAAAACGAAGGCGAGCATGATCGCGAGCGGCGAAATGAGCGTGTTCCACTGCGCCAGTTTGGAGATCAGCAGCGCCCCGAGCGAGCCGAGCAGCACGCCTATCAGTCCGCCCGCGAGGCACAGCACGAGCGCCTCGACCAGGAACTGGAACATGATATTGAAGCGGGTAGCGCCAAGCGCCTTGCGCACCCCGATTTCCCGCGTGCGCTCGGTGACCGACACCAGCATGATGTTCATGATGCCGATGCCGCCCACGAGCAGGCTGACCGCCGCGATGCCGGCGAGCAGATACTTGAACGTCTCCGTGGTCTGCTGGAAGGTCGCGAGAATGTCCGTCTGATTGCGGATCTGGAAGTCGTTGTCCTGGCCCGGGCGGATCTTGTGCTGGCGCCGCAGCACCCGCTCGATCTCGATCATCGCCAGGTTCATGTTGGCGACGTCGTTCACGTCGACGGTGATGTCGCGCAGTCGGTCGGTGCCGATGAGGCGGTACCGCGCCGTCTGCAGCGGCACGAGGATCTGCTCGTCCGGGTTGGAGAACCCTTGCGCCCCCTTTTCCGAGAGGACGCCGATGATCTCGAATGTGATCCCGCGGATGAGGATCTCCTGGCCGATCATCGCGTCGCGGTTCGCGTTGAGCATCTGCGGGACAGCCGATCCGAGGACCGCGACCCGGCGCCGCGCTGCATCATCCCCCGCGGTGAACATGCGGCCGACCGTGACGGCGTAATTATGGATGGGCACGTACGTGGGCGTCGTGCCCATGACCGTCACGTTGATGTTCTGGTTGCCCAATTGGACTTGCAGGTTGTTGCTCAGCTCCGGCACGACGGCGCTCAAGTAGCGGGCGTTGTTCACGAGCGCCGTATCGTCGTCCAGGGTAATGCTGACGCGCGCGCCGCTCGCGACGCCGCGCATGAAGCTCTGGCCCGGGTAGATACTGAGCAGCGTGGGACCGAGCGCCTGGATCCGGTCCTGCACCGCCTTCTGTGCCCCCGACCCCAACGCGATCATCGTGATCACGGCCCCCACGCCGATGATGATGCCCAGCATGGTGAGCAGGGAGCGCAGCTTGTTCGCGCGCAGCGCCTCGAGGGCGACGACGATGATCTCGCCCAGCAGCATGGCTACCTCGTCGGGCTACTCGACAGCACGAGCACCGTGTCCTGCTCCGTCAGGCCGCTCGTCACTTCGATGTAGTCCTGGTCGGTGAGGCCGGTGTGGATCGGGACGGCGGTGATCTTGCCGCGCCGCAGCGCAAACACGACGTGGCTCCCGTCCGATCCGCCGGCCGTCGGCGCGGCGGCCGGCGCGGGGGAGGCGGGGGGGGGCGCCGACCGCGCTGCCGTCCCGCCGCCCTTGCGCGGCTCCGCCGCGTGCAGCTTGCCGCCATCCCCGACGGCGGTGTCGCCCCCGGTCGGCCCGCCGCTGTCGGTCTGAGCGCTGACGATCTGGCGCTGCACCGCCTGGGGGTCGAGACCCAGCACGGTCGCTGCGGAGCCCACGTCGCGCAGGGTCCGCAGCGCGGCGTTCGGGACTGCCAGCACGCCCTGACGCGCCCCGGTGTGGATCTCGACCTCGGTGTTCATCCCCGGTTTGAGCAGGTGCCCGGGGTTCGTAATGTTCACGTCGACCGGGAACATGGTGACGTTCTGATTCACCTGCGCCTGGGGCTCGATCTTCAAGACGCGGCCGTCGAACTGACGGTTGGGGTACGCGTCAACCGTGATGGTCACGGCCGTCCCCGGCCGCACCTTGCCGACGTCGGTCTCGTCCACGAGCGCGGAGACCTGGACCGTGTCGAGGTTCGCCATCTTCAGAATGACGGTGCCGCCGGCCACGTCGTTGGTCGGGCTCGAGATCACCGTGCCGAGCACCGCGTCCAGCTCGAGGATGGTACCGGTAATCGGCGCCCCGACCTGGGTGTCTTCCATGGCGTCTTTGGCGGTCTGCAGGTTCGCCTGGGCCGTGACGAGCGCTGCCTTGGCCGACGTGTAGGCCAGCTTGGCCGTCTCGTAGTCCGCCTCGGTGATGGACTTGCTCTGGTACAGGGTCTCGCTGCGCTTGAGCTGCGCGGTGGCGTTCTCGAGCTGGGCCTGGGCCACGTCGACGTTTGCCTGCGCCTGGGTCAGGTTGTTGCGGGGAATCCGGGGGTCGATCTTGGCCAGCAGCTGGCCCTTCTGGACCTCGTCTCCCGTTTGGACGGGCATCGCGAGGATCTCGCCTGAGGCCTTGGATTTCACGCTCAAGGTGAGAATCGGCTGGATCGCGCCGGAGGCGGTGGCCGTCACGATGATGTCGCGCCGCGCGACCGGTACCAGTGAGTACGGCGGCGCGGATTGCACCTTCTGGCACGCGGCGACGCCCGCGAGCACCACGGCGCTCACGACGCTGAGATGGCGGCTCACAGCGGGCCTCTTCTGCCCGTCCCTGCGGCGGGAGTGGTTGGCGTTTGTTGCTGGCGCAGCCCGGGCAACCCGCCGCCGGTGACGCTCTGGAAGCGCTGACGGAACTGCTGTTGGGCCTGCACCAGCGACGCGCTGGGCAGCACGAGCACGGTGTCCTGCTCCGTCAGGCCGCCGCTCGTGACCTCGATGTAGTCCTGGTCGGTGAGCCCGGTCCTCACTGGTACAGGTACCGGCACCCCGTGGCGCAGGGCGAACACGATGTAATTCCCTGAAAGATCGCCGCGTGCCCCCCCTCCCCGTCCGGCGCCTCGGCCCCCTCTGCCCGCTCCGCCTGCTCCGCCTCCTCCGCCTCCTCCGCCTCCTTCTCCTCCCCCGCCGCCCGCGCGCTGGAACTGGCTTCGCAGCTGCTGCAGCACCGCCTGCTCGGCGGGAGTCAACTGCTCGCCGCTCATGCGTTTCTGGAAGGCCGCCCGTACCTGCTCGGCCGTCACGCCCGGGGGGAGCGTGATCGTCCGGCCGCTGGGCGTCGTAAACACCGCTCCTCCCGCCTGTCCCGCGGCGGCGTGCACGCTGTCGCCGCTGCTGTCGCGCGCCGTCGCGGTCCGACCCTCCCGCGGCGCCGTCTGAGCGGCCATCACCTGCTGCTGTACGACGTCGGGGTCGAGGCCGAGTACGCTCGCCGCGGAGCCGACGTCGCGCTGCGTCCGGAGTGCGGCGTTCGGCACGGCCAGGACGCTTTGCCGCTGCCCCGTCTGGATCTTCACCTCGGTGTTCATTCCCGGCTTCAGCAGGTGCCCGGGGTTCGGGATGCTGACGAGCACCGTGAACATCGTGGCGTTTTGGACCACCTGTGCCTGTGGCTTGATCTTCGAGACGGTGCCTTGGAACTGACGGTTCGGATAGGCGTCGACCGTGACCGCCGCCGGCATCCCGGCCTGCACTTTGCCGATGTCGGTCTCGTTCACGAGCGCCGAGTCGTTCACGGTGTCGAGGTTGGCCATCTTCAGGATGACCGTGCCGCCGCCCAGGGTCGGGCTCGAGATGACGGTGCCGAGCACCGCGTTCAGCTCGAGGATGGTGCCGGCGGCTGGCGCGCGGACCTGGGTGTCTTCCATCGCGTCTTTGGCGGTCTGGAGGTTCGCCTCGGCCGTCACCACGGCCGCCTTGGCGGTAGTGTAGGCGAGCTTCGCGGACTCGTAATCGGTCTCCGCGATGGCCTTACTCTGGAAGAGAACCTCGCTGCGCTTGAACTGGGCGGTGTTCGTCTCGAGCTGGGCTCGGGCCCGGTCGAGGTTCGCCTGGGCCTGACTGAGGTTGTCCCGGGGAATCCGGGGGTCGATCTTGGCCAGGAGCTGGCCCTTTTGGAGCTCGGCCCCCGTCTGGACGCGCATGTCGATGATCTCGCCCCAGGCCTTTGATTTCACGCTCAAGGTGAGCACCGGTTGAATCACGCCGTCGGCGACCGCCGCCACGACGATGTCGCGCCGCTCCACGGGGACCCGCTCGTAGAGCGGGGCCGACTCGGCCTTCTTGCAGGCGGCGACGCCGAGCAGCAGGGCCGCCGCGCGCGCGGCCGGACCGGCGCGCTTCACGAGCGGCCCCCCATGGCCTCGTCGCGCTCGATGAGCCCGTCGCGCAGGTGAATCTGGCGGCGTGCGTGCGCCGCGATGTCGTGCTCGTGCGTGACCAGCACGATCGTCTGGCCGGAGTCGTGCAGCTCCCGGAACAGGCGCATGATCTCCTCGCCCGTCCCCGAGTCGAGGTTCCCGGTCGGCTCGTCCGCGAGGAGGATCGAGGGCTCGTTCACGAGGGCGCGCGCGATCGCCACGCGCTGGCGCTGGCCGCCCGACAGCTCGTTCGGGCGGTGCTCCATGCGGTCGCCCAGCCCCACGCGCTCGAGCGCCCGGGCCGCCTGCGCGCGCCGCGCCTGGGCCGCCTGGCCGGCGTAGATGAGGGGCAACTCCACGTTGTGGAGCGCGTTCGCCCGCGGTAGCAGATTGAACGTCTGGAAGACGAATCCGATCTCTTTGTTCCGGATGCGGGCCAGCTCGTCGTCCGACAAGTCGCTCACTTTCTGGCCGTTCAACCAGTACTCCCCGGTCGTCGGCGTGTCGAGGCAACCGATCAGGTTCATCAAGGTGGACTTGCCGGATCCCGACGGGCCCATGATCGCCACGAACTCGTTGCGGCGGATCTGGAAGTCGACCCCTCGCAGCGCGTGCACGACCTCGCCGCCCATGTCGTAATTCCGCGTGAGCTTGTGCGTCAGGATCACGATGTCGGGCAGCGGCGTGTCGCCCGTACGGAAGGTCATCGGCTGAGCGCTGGTCACAGGGCATGCCCCACGAGGGCCTCGAGCTGAGCTCGGGCGATGAAATAGTTGTAACGCGCCTGGACCTGGTTCACCTGGGCCTGCGTGAGGTTCGCCTCGGCCGTGAGCAGATCCAGCAGCGTGGCGGCGCCCACCCGGTAGCGCTCTTGTTGCACCCGGCGCGCCTCCGTCGCGGCCTCGACGTTGGCGCCGGCGATCCCGATCTGGGCCGACGCGGTCGAGAGCGCGGTCAGCTGTTGCGTGAGTTGGGCATTCACCTGCCGGCGCGCGTCCGCCGCCTGCGCGGCCGCGTTGTCGCGCGCAACGCTCGCCGACACCTGGGCCTGCTCGCGCTGGAAGCCGTTGAAGAGCGTCCAGGAGAGGCCGAAGCGCCACGTAAAGTTCTCGGGGTAGCCGCCGAACAGGGGCAAGGTGGGAGAGCCCGTGCCCGTTCGGCTGTTGTTGTAGGAGACGATGAGGGACGGCCAGTATTGCGAGCGGGCGCCCCATACCTGCGCGCCGGCCGCCCGCGCCTGTGCCTCGGCTTGATGCACGAGTGGTGCGGTCTGGAGCGCCGCGGCGCGCAGGGCCGTCGTGTCGGGGAGGGGTGGCAACGTCGTGTCGGGCACGGCACGCACCAGCTGGTCCACTCCGATCTGCCGGCCGAGCGTGGCCTGGGCCGTGGCGAGGTTGGCCTGGGCCTGAAGCAGCGCGAGCCGGGCGGTGCCGAGATCGACGGTGGACGTCAGCGTATCGGACCGCGTAGCCGCCCCCGCCTGAAACTTGTTCACCGAGATCTGCCGCTCTTCGTTGGCGCGCTGCACCTGCGCCTCCGCCACGCGCACCAGCTCATCGTCAGCGAGGGCCGCGAAGAATGCTTGCTGCGTTGCGAACGTCGTCTGATAGCGTTGGCTCACCAGCCCCGCGGCCGCCGCATCCTGGGTCGCCGCCGAGGCGCGCAGGTTGGCGAATCGATTGAACCCGTCGAACAAGACGAGGCTCGCCGACAGGCCGCCCGAGTAGGAGTAGAGGGGCGGCAGGGTGTCGGTGGTGCCGCTACGGAAGCTTGCAGTGTTGCTGCGCGACGCGGAGGCGCTGGTGTTCACGGTCGGCAGAAACGCCCCCCAGGCGCTGCGCTCGCCGGCGCCGGCGGTTCGCGTCTCGCCGCGGGCCTGGACCATGGCGGGCTGCACGTCGAGCGCGCGCCGGATCGCCTCGGCGAGGGTCACCGCGAGCGGCGGCTGCCCCTGAGCCGACACGGCGCCGGGCGTGCCGAGCAACACGACGCCCGCGATCGCGGCCCAGCGGTGGTGACGCACGGAGGTCATGGCTTCTGCTTCTTCCCGCTCGAGTCGGTCTTCTCCCTCTGATGCCGATGCCGGGCCATGTGGTCGCGGTACTTCGCCTGCTGCTCCGGCGTGAGGTGCGCCGTCACCTCGGAGTCCATCGCCGCCCGCAGCGCGTCGAAGCGCGGCCGCACCGTGTCCCACACCGCCGCCATTTGGGTGAAGTGGCGCTGCAGGATGGCGTGGACCGAGTCGCGTTGCACGGGCGTGAGCGCCAGCTCGTCGGTCAGCTCGGCCACGAGCGGCTCGACTCCCCGGCCGCGCTCGGGCGCGCCGCCATAGGCGACCCGGGCCCACAGGGCCCGGCCGCCGACGCCGACCACGATGCCGGCGGCGAAGGTCGTGACGAGCAGCAGCGTCGCCCACGCGGTCGGACGGTTCAACATCACGCGACGTCCTTTCTAGTTGCCCAGCACGGAGGCGAGGACCACCTCGACCACCGGTGTGCGGGGCGCGATCAGCGCTTCCGCCACCGACGGGCGCGCGGGCGTCGCCGTTGCGCGGCCCACGAGATACCCCGCCGCGAGCGAGAAGAGCACCGCCGCGGCCACCCCCACCCGGGCCCAGCGGGCCAGCACCCGGTCCCATGAGCCGGCGCCGCGCGGGTCGTCGACGCGCGCGAGCAGCCGCGCCACGAACGCGGCGTGAGTTCCCTCCTCCGGCTCGAGCGCCTGCCGCAGCGCGGCGCCCAGCACCGGATCGGGCCGGTGATCGAACGGCAACGGTTCTTGGGTCATTCCTGCTCCTTCCAGTCCGCCAGCAATACGCGCAGCCGGCGCCGGGCGTGGAACACCTCCGAGCGCACGGTCCCCTCGGGAATGCCGAGGATGCCCGCGATCTCGGCGTGCGAGTAGCCCTCCACGTCGAACAAGACGACTGCCATCCGACGCCGGTGCGACAGCTCGGCGAGCGCCGCCCGCAATCGGGCGGACAGGGCCCGCCGTTCGGTGGTCGCATCGGGGCGCGCGCCGCCCGCGACGAGCGCGGGATCGAGCTGCTCGACCCGGCGCACCTTGCGGCGCCGCCGCCGATCGGTTGCCGCGTTCGCGACGATGCGCAGCAGCCACGGGCCGAACGGTCGGCGGGGATCGTACTGGTCGAGCTTCACGAGCGCCGACAACAGCCCATCCTGCGCCGCGTCGTCGGCGTCATCCGGATCTCCCAAGACGGCGCGCGCCACCCGTCGCGCGACGCCCGCGTATCGCTCCGCGAGCACGCCGAACGCGGCTCGGTCCCCGGCACGGACCCGCGCGACCAGGGCGGCTTCGTCCTGCTCGGGTATACGCGCGGCGGGCTCCGGGGGTTGGGAGTCAGGGTTCATCGGGGCCTTCCCGCGAGCGGCGCCGCCGCTCCACGGCGTACAGGGCGCAGCAGAAGGCCAGCCCGAACGTGCCCACCGCGAGTGTGATGCTCGTCACGCGCGGGAACAGGAGCAGCAGTGTCCCCAGCCCCGCGAGCGTCAGGGCGGCGGTGCCGGCCATCGCCCGTCGCAGCCCGCCCGCCACACGTCGCAGCGCCACCACCGCGACTGCGCCGAGCTCGTACCCGGAGCGCTTGTGCGCGGGATCGGGCGGCTCGGGCTCGCCCGGTGCGCCGACCAGGCGGGGCGGGAGACTGAGGCGGCGCGGCTGCAGCACGATCTCCCGGCTCGACGCGAGGTCCCGCCGAAACTGCACCGCCAGCTCTTCGGCCAGGTGCTCGCACTCGGCCACCAGGTCGAGCTCGTAATTGGTGAGCAGGCTCGAGACGTTGAGGTTGGTCGAGCCGACGCGGGCCCAGCGGCGGTCGACGAGCATCGTCTTCGCGTGGATCATCGGGCCCTGATATTCGAAGATGCGCACGCCGGCCCGCAGCAGCTCGCGGTAGCCGACGCGCGTGAAGTTGCGCAGCACCGGGAGGTCGCTCGTGCCGGGGACGAGGAGCCGGACATCGACGCCGCCGCGGGCGGCGTCGAGCAGGCCGGCATAGAGCGGCGCCGGCGCGACGAGGTAGGCGTCGGTGATCCACAGTCGCTCGGCCGCGCTCGCCGCCAAGAGCTCCACCGCGCGATACACCCGCGCGCGTCGCGGCGCCCCCTCCACCACGCGCACGGTGGAGGTACCGCAGGACGGCGGATCGGCGGCCGGCGTGTCGGACGAGAGCATCCCCCCGGCGCGAATCCAGATGCGACCGAACGCCCGATCCAGCGCGGCTGCCGCGGGACCGCCCACGCGGATCATGGTGTCGCGCCAGGGGCGGCGGTGGCGCACCGGATCCCCCGCCCACTCGTCGCCGATGCACAGCCCCCCGACCATCGCCTGCGTCCCGTCGGTCACGAGCAGCTTGCGGTGGTCGCGCTGGATGATGCGAAACGGGCGCCGCGAGAAAATGGGATGGAACGCGCGCACCTCCGCGCCCGCCTGCCTCAGCCCGCGCCAGTACCGGCCCGACGTGCCGAGGGAGCCGAGCGCGTCGTACAGCACGCGGACCCTCAGGCCGGCCCGCGCGCGCTCGGCGAGCGCCGTCGCGAAGCGGCGCCCGGTGCGATCGTCCCGAATGATGTAGTTCTCGAAGTGCACCCAGCGGCTCGCCTGGGAAATGAGCTCGAGCATCACCTCGAGCGCGCGCGGGCTGTCGGGGTGATGCTCGAGCCGATTGCCGCCGATCGCGCGGGCCCCGGCCGCGCGGTCGATCGCCAGGCCGAGGGCATCGCTGGCAGGCTCGGGGACGGGGCGGCTGGGCGCCCGGCGCGACGCCTTCACCCCACCGAAACCACGGGCGGCGCCCCGGTCCCACCCCCGAGCCCGAGGGACCGCTCCACCGGGCGGAGCGCCTGGATCAGGAACGCGATGTGCTCGTCGAGCGGGACGCCCAGCTCGTCCGCCCCCTGGCGCACCTCGTCGCGATTCACGCCGCGCGCGAACCCTTTGTCCTTGAGCTTCTTCTTCACCGACGCCACCTCCAGGTCGGCGAAGCTGCGCGAGGGCCGCACCAGCGCGCACGCCACGAGAAACCCGCACAGCTCGTCCACCGCGAACAGCGTCTGCGCGAGCCGGGTGTCGCGCGGCACGCCCGAATACGTCGCGTGACCGAGGATCGCGCGGCACAGGGCGTCCGGGAGGCTCCGCTCCCGCAGCAACCGCACGCCCCAGGCGGGATGGCCGTCGGTGGGCGAGTGCTCGTTGTTGGGGAACTTCTCGTAGTCGAAGTCGTGCAGCAGCCCCACGATGCCCCACGTCTCCGGATCGTCGCCGTAGCGCGATGCATACGCGCGCATCGCCGCTTCCACCGCGAGCATGTGCTGGCGCAGTGAGGGAGACGCGGTGTGCTCCTCCATCAAGGCGAGGGCTTCGGCTCTGGTCATCCGGTCTCCACGTTCCACCGTTCCGCCCACAGCTCGGCCATGAGGATGGGCCAGAGCTTGCGGGCGTTGTTGCGCCTCCCGGCGCGGTGTTCGGCGACGAGTCGCGCGGTCGGGGCGTCGGGATACAGCCGGGGCGCCGCGAGATAGCGGTCCGCCAGCCCCGCCAGGCCAGCGTTGAGCCAGCGTGCCACCGGCACCGAGAGCCCGCGTTTGCGCCGCCGGATTACGTCGTCGGGCACGAGCCCGCGCGCCGCTTCCTTTAATATCACCTTGGTGGTCAGGCCCCGCACCTTCAGGTCCGCCGGCGCGGGGAGCACGAGCTCCAGCACTGCGCGGTCCAGATAGGGCGCGCGCGCTTCGATCGAGGCGAGCATCGTGCCGCGATCCACCTTGACGAGCAGGTTGTCAGGCAGGTACGAGACGAAGTCGAGCCACAACAGGCGGTTGAGGGACGGGCTCGCGGGAAATCTGTCCAGCACGCCGCTCGCCCAGGCAAGCGTCTGCGGGTCCGGCCCGAGCGCGCCGAACCACGTCAGGTGGCGCTCGAGAGGCGGCAGCTCCGCCGCCGCGACCAGCTGCTTGAGCAGGAATTCGGTCGTGACTTTCCCCGTCGACGTGGGCAAGCGGTTCACGAGCCACCGCAGCACCGCACGGCCCGGGGTCCGCCGGAACAGCCCGGCGGCCTTGTGCCCCAGGTAGGTCGGGTAGCCTCCGAACAGCTCGTCCGCCCCCTCGCCCGACAGCACGACCTTCACGTCCGCCCGAGCCGCCTCGGCGAGCAGGTACGTCGGCAGGATCGCCGGGTCGCCCACCGGCTCGGCGAGCGCGCGCGTGATCGTCGTGAAAGCGCGCTCCAGCGCGGGCTCGTCGGCGGTGACGACGTGATGCTGCGTGCGAATGTGATGCGTCACCGCCTCGGCGTAGGGGCTCTCATCGTACCCCGGCTCGACGAACCGCACCGCGTACGTGTGAATCTGCTCGCCGGGCATGACGCGGGCGGCGGCGGCCGCGAGCAGCGACGAGTCGAGCCCGCCGCTCGTGAATACGCCGACCGGCACGTCGGACATGAGCTCGCGCTCGACCGCGCGCAGCAGTGTGGCGCGCAGTGTCGCCGGGACGTCGAGGCGCGACGGGCCCGCCGCCACCGCCGCCGCGTCCCAGTAGCAGCGCTCGGTCACGCCGCCGTCGTGCGCGACCAGGACGTGCCCGGGCTCGAGCTTCGCGATGCCGGCGAACATCGTGCGGGGGGCGGGAACATAGCCGAGCGCGGCGTACAGCTCCGCCGCGGTAGCGTCCACGCGCCGGGGCTGGTCGGGAAACACGAGCAGCGCCTGTAGCTCCGACGCGAAGCGGAGCTCATCTCCCACCTGTGACCAGAACAGCGGCTTCTCGCCGGCGCGGTCGCGCGCGAGCACGAGGCGCCGCCGTTGATCGTCCCACACGGCAAGCCCGAACATCCCGTCGAGCCGTCCCACGCCATCCGGCCCGAGGCGCTCGTACAACGGCACGATCGTCTCGATATCTCCGGTGGAGCGAAACGGGTATCCGGCGTGCGCGAACTCGCGGCGCAGCTCGGGCGCGTTGTAGATCTCGCCGTTGCACACCATCCAGACGGCGCGGTCGGGGCTCACGAACGGCTGGTCGCCGGTGGTCAAGTCCATGATCGCGAGGCGGCGCGCGCCGATCCGGGCGCGCTCGTGGCCGACGATCTGCTCGCCGTCGGGTCCGCGGTGCGCGAGCGCCGCCGCCATGGCGCCGAGGCAGCCCGGATGACGCAGCGTCCGGCCGGCGAGCGAGACCGCACCGAAGATGCCGCACATTACCGCACCCTACCGCCCTGCCGGGGAGGTTGTGGAGGTTGTGGAGGTTGGGGAGGGTGGCACGGGCCGTAGACGGCGTAATGTCCGTCGAGGGCGAGGAGCGGGAGCGCGGCCGCGAGCTCGGCGCGCGCCTCACGATTCGCGGCGGTGGCGACGAACACCGTGGGCACCGGGCAGCGGGCGAGGGCTTCGCGCCAATACCCTTCCGGCAGCAGGGGGGAACCGGGCACGGCGCGGTAGCGGTCCTGGTAATCGGCGATGTAATTGCTCGTGAGCTCCACCCCCGTCGCCGTCGCGACCGCGACCGGCCGTCCGAGGTAGAAGGGCAGCGAGGGCGGATAGGCGAGGACGCCCAGGACGGCCGTCGTGGCCGACGAGCTGCTCCCCTGGCCGAGCGCGGCCGCCGTGGCGCGGGCGAGGCCCGCCGCGGAGCGGTCGTCCCCGACGGCGGCGAGCAGGCGACCGCTCACGAGCGGGATCGCCATTACGACCATGGCGTAGCCCACGATGACCGCGCGCGGCCGGCGGACCAGGGCGCCCACCACCACGCACGCGGCGGAGACGAACAGCACGACACCGAGGGCCAGCGCCGTCGGAGGGATCGCCGCCTTCTCAGCCGGCGTCAGATCGAGCGGCGCGGGGAGCCAGTGGGTGAGGGCGACGAGCGCCGCGCCCACCAGCACGGCGAGGACGGCATAGCTGCGCCCCACCGCGCCCACCCCGACGGCCGCAGGGGGTGTGACCACGTTGCGCACCGCGGCGAGCGCGAACGCCGGCATCAGCGGCAGCACGTACTGCGGCAGCTTGGACTGGTTGAGCGTAAAGAAGACGAGCGGCACGAGGATCCAGCAGGCGAACAGCAGCGGCTCGCGCGCGTGTGACGCCCGGCGGGCGAGCCACGTGGCGCGCCAGCCGCGGGTGCGCGCCAGCGCCGGCACGATCCACGGAAACGCGGCCACCGGGACGATGGGGATGTAATACCAAATGGGGGCGGTGCGGTGGAACGTCCCGGTCGCCACGCGCTGCAGCGTCTCGCGCACGACGACGTAGTAGGGGAACGCCGGAATGCGGATCGAGACCGCGATGACCCACGGCAGGGCGATCAGCGCGAACGTCCCGGCCGCGCGCCAGGAGAACAGCCGGCGCACCGGCGCCCCGGTCGCGAGCGCGTACGGGACCATCACGAGCAGGGGAAGCGCGATCGCGAGCGGTCCTTTCGTCAGAGCGCCGACCGCCATTGCGGCCCAGGCGATGACGAGACGCTCCTCGAACAGCCACAGGATGGCGGCGGTGGTGCAGAGCGTGAGCGTGCTGTCGAACATCGCCGCCCGCGCGTACACGAGCGGCAGCAGCGTGGTGGCGTAGGCGATCCCGGCGAGCCAGCCGGCGTCCGTGCCCCAGCGGCGGCGGGCGAAGCCCACCAGCAGGCCGATGGTGGCGAGCGTCGCCACGTAGGCGGGCAGGCGTGCCGCCGTCTCGGTGGGTCCGAGCAGCTCCATCAACGCGGCGGCGGCGGCGAAGTAGGCGATCGGCTTGTCGAGGTACGGGAGCCCATCCAGGTGGGGCACCAGGTAGTCGTTGGTGTGCGCCATCTCGCGCGCCACTTCCGCGTTGCGGCCCTCGTCGGGGTCGAGCAGACGGTACCCGTCCAGGTTCCAGCCGAGCGCCACCGCCGCGAAGAACAGGAGCAGCCGTAGGCCCGGGTACGGCCGGCTCGTCAGCGGCGCCGCGGTCAATGCAACTGCGGTCCGTGCGGAAACGGTACGTCGAACACCAGGATGGCCCCGGCTTCGATGTCGGTCACGCCCGCCGGGGGCTCGGCGAAGGTGACGTTGCCGTTGCCGCCGAGGATTTCCGTGTCCTGCTCGTCGAGCAGGCGGATCTGCACGCGATGCTCGCCGACCTCGGTGCGCTTCCCCTTGAGCCGCAGCACGAGGTGCAGCCGGGGGTGCATGGCGGGAAACTGCTGCACCCAGATGTGCTGGAAGATTCCGAGGACGGAGAGCTTGCCCGCCTGATCGACGAGCGCGTAGTCCGCGATGACGGCAAAGTCGAGGTACACGCGAGACCGCTGGCGTCTACTTTGTGGAGAAGGGGATCGACGCCCGGGTTCGCTCCCACTCGAGCCGCAGCACGCCGCCCCGGCCGTCCTGCTGCGGTGCGATCGCGATCGTGAATTGCTCGACCGGCCGCGTCAGCCGCTCGACCGTCATGTCGATCCGCGCGAAGTCGTATTGCGCGTCGTAGGCGGTGCCCCATTGTCCCGTGTTGCGGTTCAAGATCAGCTTCCAGCCGTCGGGGGAGGGGATCGTCCACAGGCTGTACTTGCCGGCCGGGACGATGGTGCCGGCGATCATCAGGTCGGCGCCGGTCTCGAACACGGTGGCCGCGTTCGCTCCGGTGCGCCACACCTGGTTCCACGGCACCGCGCTGCCGAAAATGACGCGGCCCCGCATCGAGGGCCGGCTGTAGCGCACGGCGAGCAGCGCGCCCGCCACGCTGGCGCGCACGGAATCAGCGGGCGAGAGCGGGCCGAGGGAGCGTGGCGCGAACGACTTCCCCAGTGCGGCGAAGTCGAGCGGACCGCGGACCCGCTCTACCGTCACCTGCATCGTGGTGCCGATGCCGGAGAGCCCCAACAGCGTGCCGTGCTCGTCCACCCGGGCGCGCAGCCGGCCGATGGAGCCGAGCAGGATCGTCATCGAATCGCGGCCGACCGGGTCGAGCGTCACGGTCCACGGCTCGGTGTTGCCGAGCGACAGCATGGTCGTGGTGTAGCCGGCGCCGCCGGCCGAGCGCGCCCGGCGCGCGATCTCCTCCAGCAGGGCGTAGTTCTGGAAATACCACGGCAGCGTGCCCGGCGGCACTCTCACCCGCTGGTGGCCCGTGGAGTCGCCCTCCGGCAGCGTGGAGATCGCGGTGTCGCCGGCGAATTCGACCGTGGCCTTCGTCTCTCGAGGGCCCGGCGCGCCCGACACATTGTGTTCGACCAATTCGAAGCGCTGGGCGGCGCCGCCCGGGCCGAACGTCACGGTGTAAATGCGGTGCACGGTACGTGGCGCGCGTGCCACCTGCTCGCCTTCGAGCCGGCCCGCGGTGCGGGAGTACCGCTCGAGCGCCAGCGTGTCGCGTCCCAGGCGCACGATGAAGGCGCCGCTCTGGGCGGCGAGCGCCGCGGGCACGAGCAGCGCCGCGAGCACGGCGACTGGCGCGACGCCTCTCCGTCGGATCATGTGACTCGAATCGACTTCACTTCGTCGTTCTGCGCAATCTTGTTCACGACGTCCATGCCCTTGGTGACCTGTCCGAACACGGTGTGGACGCCGTCCAGGTGGCGTTGCGGGGCGTGGCAGATGAAGAACTGGCTTCCCCCCGTGTCCTTCCCGGCGTGGGCCATGGAGAGCGTGCCGGCCACGTGCTTGTGGACGTTCTTATGGGTCTCGCACTTGATCGTGTAGCCCGGTCCACCCGTGCCGACACGCCCTTTGCCGGTCTTGGAGTACGGGTCGCCGCCCTGGATCATGAAGTTCGGGATCACACGGTGGAACTTGGTGCCGTCGTAGAAGCCCGAGTTCGCGAGCTTCACGAAGTTGGCGACCGTGTCCGGCACTTCGGCGGTGAACAGCTCCAGCTCGATGGTGCCCCGCGCGGTCTCGACGATCGCTGTGTTGTTCGGCATCGGGTCTCCCGGGCTAGCTGAGCAGCGGTTTGAGGGCGGCGGCGGTCGCGACGGGGAGGGAGCACGTCGTGCCGACGCACACCGTGGCGGCGGGCCGCTCCGCGGTCTTGCGGATCACGACCTTGCGCGGCCGGTACGTCTGGAGCGCCAGGAGGTGCATGGCGCACGCGGGTCCCTCGCCGCGCGGGCCCGCCACCTCGATGCGGGTGACGGGGTTGAGCGCCCAATCGAGGGCGCGCAGCAGGGTCGCGCCGTACAGCGAGAGCTGGGCCGCCGCGCCCGCGAACGTGGCGAGCTGGCGGTCGAGCAGCCGGCGCCACTGCGGGTCGTCGGTGATGGCCGCCGCCCGCGCCAGCACCAGGGCGGCGACACCGTTGGCCGAGGGAGTCGGCGCGTCTTGAATCGGCTTGGCGGGCGTCGCGAGGTAGGCGGCGCCGGCGCGATCGCGCGCCAAGTCCGAAAACCCGCCGTCCGCCTCGTCCCAATGGACCCGCACGCAATGGCGCACGACCGCGAGCGCGCGGGTGAGCCACGCGTCCTCGCCCGTCGCTTCGTAGGCGTCGAGGAACGCGGCACCCGCCTGGATGTTGTCGTCCAGCAGGCCGTGCGGCTCGGGCCGGCCGATCACATGGGCCATGCCGCGCGCGTCGTCCCAAGCTTCGGCCCAGATGCGACTCAAGACCTTCAACGCGAGCGCGTTGCACTCCGGGCGGTCGAGCACCGCACCGGCGTGCAGGAAGGCCGCGGCCATCATGGCGTTCCAGTTCACATACGGGGTCGTGTCGACGTACGGCGCCTTGCGCCGGGCACGGGCGACCTTGAGCCGGGCGAGCGCAGCCGCGAGCGTCTGCCGCTCGGCGGCGTCCGCCGGGTCCGCTTTCCACCACAGCACGTTCTTCTCGTGGTCGTGCTGCATCTCGCCAGGCACCTCGACGTCGAACACGCGACGGGCGACCTGCAACGCCTCATCCGGCAACGCTTCTCGCAGTTCATCCGGCGTCCAGGTCCAGTAGTCGCCGTCGTCGCCGAACTCGACGTCCGCGTCCTGCGAGGTGTAAAACGCGCCGCGGGCGGGGTCCGCGAGGGTCTCCAGCACCCACGTCACGATGCCGTGCGCCACCTCCGCGAAGAGCGGCGTGCCGTAGGCGGCGTAGGCATTCACATACGAGTGCAGCAGCTCCGAGTTGTCGTAGGCCATCTTCTCGAAGTGGGGCACGATCCAGCGCTCGTCCACCGCGTAGCGGTGGAAGCCGCCGCCCACGTGATCGCGGATGCCACCCTTCGCCATACCGGTCAGGCTCTTCTCGACCACCTCGCGTATCCAGTCCTCACGGGTGTCGTACCAGCGGGCGAGCAGAAAATCGCAACCTGCGGCGTGAGGAAACTTGGGTGCGGTTCCGAAGCCGCCGTAGCGGATGTCGAACAGGCGCGCCATCTGGCCCGCCGCCTCGGCGAGGATCGCCGGGGTGACCTGTCCGGCCTTCGCCTCGTTCAAGGACTCCGTGACGTGCTGGCGGATCGCCTTCGCGTTCTTGGCGACGCGCGCCCGGTCGCGCCGGTACAGCTCCGCGACCTGCTTCAGGACGGAAATGAAGCCGGGGCGCCCGAACTGATTGTCCTCGGGCGGAAAGTAGGTCCCGCCGAAGAACACCTCCCCCTCGGGTGTGAGGAACGCCGTGAGCGGCCAGCCGCCCTGCCCGGTGAGCGCCTGCACCGCGCGCTGGTAGCGGGAGTCCACGTCCGGCCGCTCGTCGCGATCGACCTTGACGCACACGAAATCACGGTTCAAGAGCTCGGCCACTTCGGGATCTTCGTAGGACTCGCCGTCCATGACGTGGCACCAATGGCACCACACGGCGCCGATGTCCAGCAGGATCGGCTTGTCCTCGCCGCGCGCCCGCGCGAGCGCCGCGTCGCCCCAGGGATGCCAGTGCACCGGCTGATGGGCGGCGGACTTCAGGTAGGCGGAGGGCTCGGAGGCGAGCAGGTTCGGCATGAGAGCGGAAATCTATTCGGAAATGGGGCCGTCGTGTGATCCCCAGGCTGAAGCCCTAAAGGACTCCCTGACGGTCGCTGGGCTCGGCACTGCACGGTCCTTAAAGGGGCGGTAAGGGTTGACGCCGTCCTGTCGGACGCGTATGCTCGCGTCCGTTGCCGAACTCGGCACCGCTTATGCGCGCCTTCTGGCCGGCGCTCGCGCTCGCGTGGGGTTGCGCATCGGGGGGCGCGCCCTCCGCTGATGGCCGGCCGGCGATTCCACCACGTCCGAACCTCCCACCTGATACCATATTGACTGTCGCTCGTCCCGGTGTGTCGCGCAACGAAGTCCTCTACTATCGGACCATCGTTGGCGTAATCTTTGACGACACGACGAGTGGATCGGCCATTCGCTCGTTGTTTGTGCGCTACGACGCCAGGATCATTGGCGGAGTGCCCGGTGACAAGGAGTACATCGTCCGCATCCCGGATCCCGGCACCACGCTCGCGGCGCTCGATTCTGTCGTCTCCCGCCTGCACGAAGAGCCGGGCGTGAAGCTGGTGCGGAAAGTGTACCGGCGGTGGAATCCCATCCCGGACGTACCAGCTCCTCGCTGAACGAGTGCGCGCGGCCGGATGCGGGCTGATCTCCTGAATTGTCGGGCGGTCTGACCGTCGGACGGTCTGACAGCTATACGAGCGGCCCTGGGATTCTCCGGGGCCGCCTTGCCTTACGGTGTGACCGTCAGACAGTCCGACCGTCCGAGACGGCGTTCACACGCGTGAGCTCGGGCAGAGTCGGTGCACCACGCAGTCCTCGCACTTCGGCCGCCGCGCGATGCAGACCTTGCGCCCGTGCTGAATCAGGGTGTGCGAGAACCAGGTCCACTTGTCGCGCGGCACGAGGGCCATCAGATCGCGTTCGATCTTCACGGGATCCCGCTGCTGCGTGAGACCCAGCAGTGTGGACAGGCGCTGTACGTGGGTGTCCACTACGACGCCCTCGTTCTTCCCGAACGCGGTGCCGAGCACGACGTTGGCGGTCTTGCGGCCGACCCCGGGGAGTAGGACGAGCTGCTCCATGGTGGCCGGCACGGCACCGCCGTGCCGCTCCAGCAGCGCCTGAGCCATGCCGAGGATCGACTTCGTCTTGTTGCGGAAGAACCCGGTGCTGTGGATCTCTTGCTCGAACACCCGGGGGTCGGCGGCGGCGTAATCGCGCGCCGTGCGGTACTTCGTGAACAGGGCGGGGGTCACCATGTTCACCCGCGCGTCGGTGGACTGCGCCGAAAGAATCGTGGCGACGAGCAGCTCCAGGGGATTGTCGTGGTGGAGCGCGCACGTCGCGTCGGGGTATGCCTGCTCGAGGCGCGCGATGATCTGCTTGAGCCGCGCGCGCAGCCGGGCCGGGGTCTCGGCCCGGCGCCGGGTGGCCCGTGGCTTCGTCGGCATGCGTGGGGTGAAGCTAACGGCTCAGCGGTGGGGCAGGAATCCATCCAGCGCCCGCACGAAGTCTTCCGTCGCTTCCACGTGGGGGGCGTGGCCGGTCGCCAGCTCGATCACTCCCGTATCGAGCAGGGCGGCGGTTTCCCGGGCCGACTCGATGGGCAGGGGATCATAGACCCCGTGAACCACTACGGCCCGCGGGGCCCGGCCTTTCGGAAAGGTGCTGCGGAGCCGATCCCGCAGGTCGTAGGAGCCGAGGCTCTGCCACACCGCCTGCTGAGTCCGGGCCGTGACGCGGAACGGCGTCAGCTCCTTCGCCCGGCTCGGGTCCTTGAAGTACCCCGCGACCGATAGCGCGAACGCGAGGCGGCGATACTTTTCGGGATCACGCTGCGCCAGCCCGGAAGCGGAGAGCTCGGCCCGCGCCTGCACGATCCGCGGGTCGGCCAGGCGAGCCGAGAGCCGGCGCTCGAACTCCTCGCGCCACCGCGCCGTCAGGGGCGCCGGCGCGACGAGGGCCAGCCGCCCCACCCGGTCGGGGTGCTCCAAGGCGTACAACACCGCGAGCAGGCCGCCCCAGGAATAGCCGAGCAGAGTGAGGCGGTCGCTGGCCCAGTGCTTGCGGAGCGCCTCGAGGTCGGCGACGTGCTCCTGCCAGCCGACCGCTACGTCGCGGGGGACGGGTGACCGCCCGCCGCCGCGCTGGTCATAGAAGCGCAGGGCGCGGCGGTGCGCCAGGCGATCGTACTGGGGCAGGAGGTAGGCATAGTCTGCGCCCGGCCCGCCGTGCAGCACGACGACCGATGGGTCGGTTCCCACGCGCCGAGTGTGAAGGCGGACGCCGCCCAAGTCCACCAGCGCTTCGACCGCCTCGCTGTGCTCGGTGCCGGTCATGGGGTCACAAGTTACACGGTCATGAAGCCCGTTCGCCTTCCGCCCGTCCTGACGGCGCCGGGAATCCGGCGCCTCGGGCTCGCCGACGTCGCGATCCTGTGCCTCGTGGGCGGGGCGATCGCGGCGCTGATTTCGTTTGCGCGTGAGTTCGAGGCACCGCTCCGGCAAGCGGTGCAAATCGACCTGCGTCCCACCGCGCTGCCGCGCTACACGCTGTACTCGCTGGCCCGCGGCGTGATCGCGCTCGCGATCTCGTACCTCTTCGCGCTCGGCTTCGGCTGGGCGGCGGCCAAGTCGCGGGCCGCCGAGCGGGTGCTCCTGCCGATGCTCGACATCCTCCAGAGCATCCCGGTGCTCGGGTTCCTTCCGGGCCTCGTGCTGGGACTGATGTCGCTCTTCCCCACGCGCAACATCGGTCTCGAGCTGGCGGCGATTTTGATGATCTTCACGGCGCAAGCCTGGAATCTGGCGCTCTCCTTTTACAATTCCCTCAAGACGCTCCCCGACCAGCTGCGCGATGCCTGCAAGGTCGCCGGGTGGCGTCCCTCGCGGACGTTCTGGCAGCTCGAGGTGCCGGCCGCGGCGCAGGGCCTGGTGTGGAACGGGATGCTCTCGATGGCCGGCGGCTGGTTTTTCCTCATGGTCAACGAAGCGTTCCGCCTGGGAGACCGCGATTTCCGGCTGCCGGGCATAGGCTCCTACATGAGCGTGGCGCTCGATCGGGGCAACGTCCCGGCGATGGCGCTCGCCATGCTCGCGATGGTGGCGATGATCGTGAGCGTGGACCAGCTGGTGTGGCGACCGCTCGTGGTGTGGGTGGAAAAGTTCCGGCTCGACGAGACGGCGGGGGGAGAGGGAGGAACGCCGACCTCGTGGGTGCTCGAGTTCCTGCGGCACGCGCGCCTGCCGCGACGCGCGGCGCTGCTGCAGCGACGCGCGTACCGCACGGCGCGCCGGGCGGCGCGGCCGTTCGAGCGTCCGCTCGCTCTCGCGGGGCCGGTGATCCTGCGGGGGCCGCGCTTCGCGCTCGGGCATCCGGTGGCGCGGTGGGTCGGTGGCGCGCTCCTCGCCCTCGGGGTGGCGCTGGCTGCCGCCCTTGGGGCCTGGCAGATCTGGCTGCTGTTGCGCCAGCTCGGCGCGCGTGATTGGGGGGCACTGCTCGGGTCCGCGGCCCTGACGTTCGCCCGCGTGATGGGGGCCGTGCTCGTGTCCACCGCGTGGGCGCTGCCCGCCGGCGTGCTGATCGGTCGCTCGCCCCGTATCGCGCGCCTGCTGCAGCCCGTGATCCAGGTGGTCGCGTCGTTCCCGGCGCCGATGCTGTTCCCGCTCGTGGTGCTCGCGTTCGAGCGGGCCGGCGTGGGGCTGGGACTCGGCGCGGTCGCCCTGATGGTGCTCGCGGGACAGTGGTACATCCTGTTCAACGTCATCTCGGCGGTGGCCGCGATCCCGGAGCAGCTCAAAGACGCGGCCAAGGCGTTTCAGCTGCCGCCGCTGGCCCGCTGGCGCTCGCTGTATCTGCCCGCGGCGTTTCCCGCGCTCGTGACGGGCTGGGTCACGGCGGCCGGAGGCGCATGGAACGGCTCGATCGTCGCGGAATACATCGAGGCGGGGGGCACGCTGCGCACCACCTCTGGGTTGGGGAGCCTGATCAGTGACGCCACCGCGCGTGCCAACTTTCCCCTGCTCGCGGGCGGGATCGTGCTGATGAGTCTGATCGTGGTCGGCTGGAATCGTTTCGTGTGGCGCGCGCTCGCCGGCTGGGCCCAGACCCGGTTCGGGATGGCGCAATGACGCCCGGCCCGGTGCTGCTCGAGGTGTGCCACGCAACGCAGCGGTTCCGGCTGCCGAACGGACAGGTGCTCGAAGCGCTGCGCGACGTGTCGCTCAGCGTGTGCGAGCACGAAGTCGTGGCATTGGTCGGCCCGTCGGGATGCGGTAAGAGCACGCTGCTGCGCCTGTTCGCCGGCCTGGCGCGGCCGGCAGAGGGGACGGTCGAGTACCGCGGGCGCCCGCTCGACGGCGTGCTCGGCGCCGCGGCGATGGTGTTCCAATCCTTCGCGCTGCTGCCCTGGTTCACCGTGACGGAGAACGTGGCGATGGGGCTCGAGGCGCGCGGCGTGGACGGGGCGGCCCGCCGGGATGCCGTGGCGCGCGCCATCAACCTGGTAGGGCTCGACGGGTTCGAGCAGGCGTATCCCAAGGAGCTGTCGGGCGGGATGAAGCAGCGGGTGGGCTTCGCGCGGGCGCTCGCCGTGGCGCCCGAGATCCTGCTCATGGACGAGCCGTTCGGGGCGCTCGATCCGCTCACGGCGGAAAACCTGCGCAGCCAGGTGGTGGATCTGTGGCGCGACCCGTCGACCGGCGTGAACACGCTGGTCGTGGTGACGCACAGCGTCGAGGAAGCGGTGTTCCTGGCCGGCCGCATCGTAGTGTTCGGGTCGCACCCGGGGCACGTGCGCGAGGTGCTCGTCAATCCGCTCCCGTACCCGCGGCAGGAGCGCACACCCGACTTCGAGGCGATGGTGGACCGGCTGCACGCCGTGCTCACGGCGACCCTGCTCCCAGAGCCGGCGCCGGCGGCGCCGCAGCGGCTGATCCCGTTCCCGCGGGTACACGTCTCCGAGGTCACTGGTCTGCTGGACCACCTGCTCACCCGACCCGACGGCAAGGGCCACGTGTTCGAGCTCGCCGAGGACCTGGGCGTGGATTATGACCGGATGACCGCCGTGGTGCGCGGGGCGGAGCAGCTGGGGTGGGTGACGACGCCGGGCGAGGTCGTGCAGCTCACGCTGGCCGGGCGCGAGGTCATGGCGATGGACGACTCGGCCCGCAAGGACGCGGCGCGCGCGCGTCTCAAGAAGCACCCGTTGTTCGGGCGGGTCATCGCGATGCTGGCGGAGAGCGACGGGTCGGTGGAAGACGAAGAGGTGCTCGCGGACATCACCATCTACTTCCCGTTCATTCCGGCCGAGTCACTGTTTCAGACGATCGTCGAGTGGGGCCGCTACGCCGAGCTGCTGGACCACGACGCGGCGGCGGGGCGGCTGATGCTCGCCGAGCCGGTCGAGGGAACGTCGGACATCCGGGCGGACTGAACGCGACCTTCACAGCAGCACCGCCAGCGCATCGGCCACCTCCTTCACGGCGCGATGATGCGCGTCCGTGAAGCCCGCCGGAACATCCGAATCGATATCGATCTGCCCCAGAATGGTCGCCCCGCGGCGAATCAGCACGACCAGCTCGGATTTCGTGTCCAGATTGCACGCCAGATAATTGGCGGCTGCACCGACATCGGCCACGTTCTGGTCGCATCCGGTCGCGACGGCCGTCCCGCATACGCCCACACCCACGGGGATACGGACGTGCGGCGTCGCACGCCCCGCATACGCCTCGAGCACGAGCTCGTCGGCTTGGAGCATGTACACGATTCGGCTCGGTTCGAATGTGGCGGTCATGCTCACGCTATATCTATCTTTGGCCCGACCCTCACGGAAGTTGGCCGGTGTCCGTCCGACTGCTCGCGCTCATCCCCGTGGCCGTGGCGATCAGCCTGGCGCTGTCGGCGGCCGTGGACGCCGTGGCCCTGCCGCTGTTCCTCGACACCACGGGGACGATTCTCGCGACGGCGCTCGCCGGATCGACCGTGGGCATCGCGGTCGGCGTGCTCACGTCTGCCGTGAACACGCTCCGCAACCCCACCTTCTGGCCGTTCGTCGTGGTCCAGATCATCGTGGCGCTGTACGCTGGGCTCGCGGCGCGCGCCGGCCTGTTTCGCAGCTTCAAGACGGCGGTCCCGGCCGGGCTGGGCCTCGGGGTGATCGCGTCGCTCACCTCTACACCCATCTCGTATTTCGTGTTCGGCTGCACGACGACGGGCGGGATCGCGCTCACCACCGCGCTCGGCAAGGCGCTCGGGCTGGCCCCGTTGGGCGCGTGTTTCTTCGGAAGCTTCGTCTCCGACTTCGGCGACAAGGCCGTAACCTTCGCCCTGGTGGCGGCAGTGCTGCACGCCCTACCGCGCCGCACGGCGGCGCGCTTCCCGCTCGCGCTGCGCGCCATGGGCGCGACGTGAGCGCACTGCACCCCTTCTCCCTCCTGGCCATCGCCGCGGCGCTGCCGGCGTTCGCGTGGATCCTGCCGGCGCCGGGGGGAGCGCTCGCAACCGCGCTGGTGGCGCTCGGGCTGACGCTGACTCCCGGCGCGGGCCCGGGGTCGACGGCGGGCTGGTCCACCCCGGGCCGGCGCCCGGGGTTCGTGACGTTCCGGACGGCCCTCGTCAGCGCGGCGCCGTTCTGGCTCTTCCTGCTGCTGCTCCACGACGTACCCACGATGGTCAGGATGGGTCTCCGGATCACCACCATGGTCGCGAGCTTCGTGTGGCTCGTCGCGGCGCTCTCCCCCGACCGGTTGGTGGAAGCGATGGTGGCGCGCCGGTGGAGCCTGGCGATGGCGTATCTGTTCGCCGCGACCCTGTCGGCCGTTCCCATCCTGAGGGCGCGCGCCCGGCGCATCGTCGAGGCGCAGCGCTGCCGGGGGCTCTCGCCGCGCGGCAGCGTGGCGAACCGGCTGCGGGCGCTGCGCGCGCTCGCCCTCCCGCTGGTCCTCTCGGCCCTGCACGAAGTGGACGAGCGCACCCTGGCGCTCGAAACGCGCGGCCTCGGGACGGGCGTACGCCGCACGCCACTCGCCGCGCCGCTCGACCGCACGGCGGAGCGGGCGGGGCGCTGGGCACTGCTGCTGCTGTGCCTCGCGGCGTTGATCTGGCGCCTGGCATGAAGATCCTCGGGCTCGACGACGTCACGTTCTGGTATCCCGCCACGGCGAACCCGGCGCTCGAGAACGTCTCACTGTGGCGCCCGGGGACATCGTCGCGCTCGTCGGAAGGGGCGGAGCCGGCGCGTCGACGCTGCTCCTCATCGCGGCGGGTCTGGCCCCGCGCGTGACCGGCGGCCGGCTCGCGGGCTCGGTGGGGCGGGGAGGGCGCGCCGGGATCGTGCTGCCGACGCCGTGGACACAGGTGTCGGGCATGGCGTTCACGGTGTGGGACGAAGTGGCGTTCGGGCCCGCCAACCTCGGGTGGCCGGTGCACGAGATCACCCGTCACGTGGACCGCGCGCTGGAGCGGCTCGAGATCGCGCCGCTCGCCTCGCGTGATCCGGCGACCCTGTCCGGTGGTGAGCTGCAGCGCGTGATCATCGCCGGCATTCTCGCGATGGATCCGGACCTCCTGGTATTGGACGAGCCGACCGCCGAGCTCGACCCCGAAGGGGCCCGGGCGGTGTGGCGGCTCGTGCGCTCGCTCGCGGGCGAAGGGAAAGCCGTGCTGCTGGCGACGTCGGACGTGGACGCCCTGCCGGACGTGGCGGACCGCATCGTCTGGCTCGAGCAGGGGAGCGTGCGGGCGATCGGTGCGCCATCGCTGCTCGCCGAGGACGCGATGTGCGAGGCGGGTCTCGGCACCACCGTCGCAGGCCTGTGGCGCGCGGCAGGGCTGGGTGCACCCTACCCGCTCACCGTGGTCGACGCGGTACAACGATGGCGCTGACGGGGGCACTCGCCTTCGACGGGGTCGCATTCTCGTACGGGAACGTCGCGGCGCTGCGCGATGTCTCGTTCGAGGTCGCCGCGGGGGAGCGCGTCGCGTTGCTGGGCCGCAACGGCGCCGGCAAATCGACTGTCGTCCGGCTCGTCACCGGTCTCGTCCGCCCCGACGAAGGGACCGTGTGGATCGGTGACTGGGACACCGCCGGCCGCGCTCCGGAGCAGCTGGCGTGGCGCGTCGGCTCGTTGTTCCAGCACGCGGATCAGCAGCTCTTCGCGCGGACCCTGCGCGAGGACGTGAGTTTCGGTCCCCGGGCGCTCGGCTTCCCGGCCCGCGAGGTCCAGCGCCGTACCGACGAGGCCTTGGACGCGCTCGACCTCCACGCCTCTGCGGCGCAACACCCCTACGACCTGTCGCCGGCGCTGCGGAAGCTCGCGGCGCTCGCCGGTGCGCTCGCCCTCGAGCCCGCGCTGCTGGTGCTGGACGAGCCCACGGCAGGGCTCGACCGCGCGGGGCGCGCGCGGGTGGCGGAAGCGGTGCGCGAGCACGCCGGGCGGGGTGCGGCGTTGCTGGTGGTGACGCACGACCTCGCCTTCGCCGCCGAGACGCTGCAACGGGGGATCGTGCTCGACCGCGGACGTCTCGCCTGCGACGAGCCGCTGGACCGTCTCCTCACCTCGGCGGAACGTCTCAAGCCGCTTGGTCTCGTTCCGCCACCGGTTGCCGCGCTCTCGGTCGCGCTCGACCTGCCGGGGCGGCCGGTGCGCGAGCGTGACGCCGCTCACACACTGGCCCGCGTTGCCGGGGGTCGCTCCGCGTCCTAGATTGCTCGCGCGCTGTATGGCGACTCTCGACACGATTGCGACACGCTTCGCGCGCTGTGTGGAGTTGTTTCGCGACCCGGGTGCGAAGGACGCTCAGAAGGCGGAATTCCGGGGGCTGCTCGGGCTGCTCCAGGAGCTCCCGGTCACGCTCACGGTCGCGGCCGGCCACCTCGAGCTGAACGGCGTGCCGTGCGAGGCGGCCGCGCTCACCAGGTTGATCCAGCGGCTCGACCTGCACGGCGTCGGCACGATCACCCTGCCGCAGAATCCGGCGCCCGGTCAGCTGTTCGAGCTGCTCAGGGCGCTGGCCGACCAGCCGGGTCTGGAGGACTTTGCCACACGCCTCGGCGGGTCGGGCGCGGCCGGGATTCGTGTCGCCAGCGCGGGCGAGGCGGCAGCGCCACCGCCCGCCCCGCCATCGCAGCCTTCCCCCCACGATGGTGTCGGCCCCGTCGTTCCCGTCATCCCTGCCGCCGATGCCACCCGGCCCGCGGTGCCGACGCTGGGGACGGATGGCATCCTGCGCGGCGAAGCGATGCGGGACATTCGGTCGGTGAAGTTGAGCGGCGTCCCGATGGTGACGCACGATCCGCCGCCCCCGCCGGCTGCGCGCGCGCTGCCGGGAGAGACGGCGGCGCAATCCGGCGAGCCGCAAGAGCCGACGTTTTTCGCGTCGGTCCCCTCGACCCCCCAGGGCCCCGCGGTCCCCGTGCCTCCCGCCCCGCCGGTACGGCCTCGATCGGGGGCGACGCCGGGCGCGGGGGCCGCGACCCCTCAATCCGGGGCCGGCGCCGGCGGCGTGCTCGCCGAGCTGGAGCGCAACCCGGCGGGTGGGAACGTCGGCGACCTGTTGGCCGGCGTGATCGAGCAGGCGGAGGCCGCCGTCAAGCGCAACCGCCTGGAAGAGGTGTTGCGACTGGTCGCGGGGATCGTCCGGATCGAGGAGCGGCTGCCCGAGGGGAGCGGCGCGCGGCGCCAGTACGGGATAGCGGTGCGCCGCATCTGCACCAAGCCGGTGCTGGAAGCGGTAGCCCACCTCGTGGGCGCGCCGAAGCATCGCGCCGAGGCGACCCTGGCGTTGCGGCGGGCCGGCGCCGTTGCCGTGGAGGTGCTGCTCCGTATGCTGGTCGCGGCGCCGGGGATGAGCGAGCGCCGCGCGATGTTCGACGCCTTGACGCAGATGACCGAGGGCATGGAGCAAGTGGTCCAGATGCTGGATCATCACGAGTGGTTCGTGGTCCGCAACGTGGCAGAGCTGGCGGGAGAGCTGGGAATGGAAGCGGCCATCCCCGCGCTCAGCCGGCAACTCGACCACGCCGACGAGCGCGTCCGTAAGGCGGTCGCGTTGGGACTCGCCAAGATCGGCTCGCGCAACGCCGCAGAGCCGTTGCGGCGAGCGCTGCGCGACCAGTCGCCGGAAGTCCGCATGCAGGTGGCGCTCGGCATCGGCGGCCGGAAGTCGAGCGCCCTGGCGATGCCGCTCGTCGTCGCGATGGATGAGGAAACGGACGAAGCTGTGCAACGGGAGCTCGTGCTGGCGTTGGGGCGGATCGGGAGCGCCGACGCGGTGCAGGCGCTGATCAAGTTGGCGCAGCCCACGGGCCGGATCTTCGGCCGCAAGCCTGTGGGATTGCGCGTCGCGGCGGTCGAAGCGCTGCGGCTGGCCGCGACCCCGGCGGCGGTCGGCACCCTGCAGGGCCTGTCCGACGACGGCGATAAGCAAGTGAGGGCGGCCGCGCGCACCGCCCTCAAGGAGCTCAAGCAGCAGCCACGCGGCTGAACAACGCGCCGTTCAGCCCGGAACGAAGCTGATCTTGGGATCGAGCCGGCGCGCGAACGCCGCGAGCAGCCGCGCCGCGCGCTCCAGGTCCTCCACGGCGACCATCTCGTTCGGGCTGTGCATGTAGCGGTTGGGGACGCTCACGAGCCCCGTGGGAATGCCGCGCAACGCGTTGTAGATCGCGTCCGCGTCCGTCGCGGTGTCGTGCGGGGCCGCCTGGACGGTATAGGGGATCTGCTCCCGCTCGGCGCACTGCACCAGCAGCTCGAACACCACCGGGCTTACCGAAGAGCCGCGCGCCAGCACCGGCCCGCCACCCAGCTTGTGCTCCCCCGCCCGCTTCTTCTCGGCGCCGGGGTAGTCGGTGGCGTGCGTGACGTCGACCACGAGCGCGACCTGCGGGTCGAGCCCGACCGCGCTGGTGCGCGCGCCGCCGCCCGTCCACGCGATCTCCTCGCGCGTCGTGGCGACGGCGAACACCGCCGCGTGCTTGGGCCGGTCCTTCGCCAGGAGCCGCAGCACTTCGGCCACGACGTAGGCGCCGATGCGATTGTCGATGCTGCGCGACACGATGCGCCCGTTCGGCAGCTCCTGCACGTCCGCGTCGAGCACCGCCGGATCGCCCACCCGCACGTGTTCGAGCGCCTCCGCCCGGTTGGCGGCGCCGATGTCGATCCACAGGTCGGTGATCTTCGAGACCTTGTCCATGTCCTCCTTCTTCATCAGGTGAATTGCCTGCTTCCCGACCACGCCGCGCACCGGGGCTTTCGGTCCGGCGATCACGACCCGCTGCCCGACCAACACCTGCGAATCCCATCCTCCGATTCCCGCGAAGTAGAGGTACCCGTCATCATCGACGTGCGTCACCTGGAGTCCGATCTCGTCGATGTGGCCGGCGAGCATCAGGCGCGGGGTGCCTGCCGGGTTCAGCGCGGCGACCGAGTTGCCGTGGACGTCGGCCTTCACCTCGTCGACGAACGCTTTCACCTCCTCGCGCCACACGCGGGCGGGTGCGGTCTCGAAGCCGGAGGGTCCGGGGGTGTCGAGCAGGCGCTTCAGGAACTCCAACGTCGGTTTGGTCATGGGTGCGCTGGGGTGGAGAGCGGAATGCCGAGCCGGCGGCGGACGCTGTCGGCTGCCGCACCGGTCGCGAGCGTGGGCTGGTGGTCGACCCGGATGGGAATCGCCGACAGGCGCATCCGCTTGTCGGGTCGCACGACGACCCGCAGGATCGCGGAGAGGCGTGTCCACGGATCGTTCTGCAGGAACACGAAGTTGCCGAGCGACTGGACGATCGGCTTGCCTCTGTATCGCACCACGGGCTGCAGCACGTGGGGGTGATGCGCGAGCACCAGGTCCGCGCCGGCGTCGATGAGCCCGTACAGCAGATCCTGATGGTACTTGGGTGGTGCGTCCACGAATTCCTTGCCGCCGTGCACGCTCACGACGACCAGGTCGGCCCGGCCGGTTTGCTTCAGGTCACGGATCGCGGGATAGATCCACCCCGTATCTCCCCAGGCCACGTAGTTCGCCCCGGCGTGCCGGTAAAACGTGTAGGGGGCCGGGTTCCAGGCACGCGTGATCGCGAAAAAGGCGATGCGCCAGCTGCGGCGCCGCACGATCACCGGCTGCTCGGCCATGTCGCGCCCGAACCCGGATCCCACGAACAACACCCCGGCGCGTGTCAGCTGACGCATCGTCTCCTGCAGCGTGCCCTCGCCGCCGTCCCACGCGTGATTGTTGGCAGTGCTCACGATGTCGAACCCGGCTCGGGCGAGGGCCAGCGCCGCGAGGGGCGGGGCGGTGAACGCTGCGCCCGAGTCGTCCACCTGGCCGGTGTCCGCGGCAATCGGACTCTCCAGATTCCCGAACGTGATGTCCGCGTTCCGCAATGTGTCGAGCAGCAGGCGAAACGAGTACAGCGTATCCCCCGCGATCAGCCGCTCCCGCGCGGTGCGCCGGCCCAGGTTGATGTCACCCACGGCGTACAGGCGGAGCGTGCCCCGAGCCGGGGGCGCCTGCGCCACGGCCAGCAGCATGTTGCACGCAACCAGGAGGTTCCGCGTCATAGCCGTCGAATCTCAGCGAACCTGCGCGCCACCGTCAACCGTGGATCAACCGCGCGAGCATTTCCGCCGCGTCGACGAGGCGGGGCCCCGGCCGGGAAGTATAGGCGTTGCCGTCGAGAAACTCGACGCGCCGGTCGAGCAGCGCCCGCGCGTCGCGGTCCGTGACCAGGGCCAGCTCGTGGCGCGCCCGCTCCACGTCGAACCCGCACGGCGCGACGATCACGAGATCGGGCGCCAGGGCGCCAAGCTCCCGCCAGGAGCGCGTCACGGATGGCGCGCCCGGAACACCGGCGACGTCCTCGCCCCCGGCGATCTCGATCAGCTCGGGGACCCAGTGCCCCGCGACGTACGGCGGGTCGAGCCATTCCAGAACCAGGACCCGGGGCGGGGTCGAACCGGCCAGGGCAGCCTTCCGCACGCGCCGCAGGCGGTAGGAGAGGCCCGCGATCAGCTCGTCCGCTTCGTCGCGCAGCTCCATGGCCTCGCCGACCTTGCGGATGTCGACGAACACCTCGACGAGCGTGTGCGCGTGCAGCGTCACGACCCAGGGTGTGATACGGAGCGAGGAGACGATATCGGCGAGCTGCTCCTGGCCTACCGCACACACGTCGCAGATCGCCTGTCCGATGATGACGTCCGGACGCAGCCGGCCGACCAGCTCGACGTCCACTTCCACTGTGGGGGTACCCTCGCGCCTCGCCGCCGCCAGCGCGACGTCGATCTCGCCGGAAGAGAGTCCGGGGTCGAGGCGGGAACGGGTCACGCGCGCCCGAGCACGCGCCTCGGGTGGATAGTCGCATTCGTGGGTCACGCCGACGAGGCGCCCGAGCGCGCCCAAGGCGGCCACGATCTCGGTGGCGGCAGGCAGCAGGGAAATGACGCGCATCGCTATCTACGTAGCGCACGCATGCCGAAATGTAGGGGCGCGGCATATGTAGGTGCGTGGCAATGTAGGGGCGCAGCATGCTGCGCCCCTACGTCGCCCCTACTGTGGCGGCCGTATCACTGCTCGCGCCGCCCCACCGCGTACAGCAGCGCTCCCAGCAGTCCGAAGAGGCCGAAGGCGAGGAGATTGGAGTGGGGCAGGTTCCCGAGCGCGGTGAACACGGGCAGCCGCTCGGCGAGCGCGTCCGCGGAGCCCAGGACGCCCGCGACCGCCGCCAGCACGATGCCGCAGATGGCTCCGCCGGCGATCAGGCCGCTCGCAAACAGCACCCCGGGTCCCGATTCGACCTGGGCGAGCGATTGCTGCCCCGCCTGCGCGCGCCGCTCGATCAGCCACCGCACCACGCCCCCGGCGAACATCGCCGACGACGTGGAGATCGGCAGGTAGACCCCCACCGCGACCGGCAGCGCCTGCACCCCCATGAGCTCGATCGCGATGGTGATGAACACGCCGAGCAGCACCAACACCCACGGCAGCTTGTGGGTGAGGATGCCGTCGGTAATGAGCGCCATGATGGTCGCCTTGGGAGAATCGAGCCGGGGAATGGTCCTGCCGCGATACTCGTGCACGCGGCCGCCGATGCCGGGGTCGAGCACGTAGCGCAGCTCGCGACTCCGGGGATCCATCAAGTACTTGCCGGCCGCGACGCCGTCGGTGACGACGTACACGCGGACCACCCGATAGGTGGCGTGGTCCACCGAGTCGCTGCCGGCAATGCGGAACCCCGCCATGGTCGCGGGCAGGACCTCGACCGGCGCCCGGCCACCCGCCGGCGGCGCCAGCGCCTGCGCGCCGAACGGGGCGTGCGTCTCGGGGACGGGATAGGTGTACGCCCGGTTGAGCAGCGTGAGGGTCCAGCCGACCACGAGCGCCGAGCCCAGTGCCCCGATCAGGATGGCGATCTGCTGGTTTCGCGGGGTGGAGCCGACGAGGAAGCCGGTCTTCAGGTCCTGTGACGTGTTACCCGCATTCGCCGTGGCGACGGCCACCACGGCGGCGATCGAGATCGCCTGCACCCGGTGATCCACGCCGGTCCAGCCGATGGCGACGAAGATCAGACACGTCCCGAGCAGGGCCGCGATGGTCATGCCGGAAATCGGATTCGCGGAGGAGCCGATCTGGCCGCAGATGCGGGAGGACACGGTGGCGAAGAAGAATCCGAAGATCACAATCAGCGCGGCGCCGAGCAGGTTGACGCCCAGCTGCGGCAGCAGGGTGAGGACGATGGCGAGGGCGATCGAGCCGCCGACGGTGAGCGAAATGGGAAGATCGTGCTCGGTTCGCAGCCGGGTGACGGCCTGGCCGAGCCGGGACGCGCGCAGCTCCTTCCAGCTCGAGGCGAACGAGCTCATGATCGTCGGGAGTGAGCGCGCCAGCGCGATGATTCCCGCCGAGGCGACGGCGCCGGCCCCGATGTAGAACACGAAGCTGGAGCGGAGCTCACCAGGACTCATGTCGCGGATCAGCTTCACCGCCGGGAACCCGAATGGCTCCGTGAGGCCCGACCCCACGAGCTTAATCGCGGGGGCGAGCACCAGGTAGGCAAGGCAGCCGCCGGCGAACAGATAACCGGCGATGCGCGGGCCGATGATGTAGCCCACGCCCAGGAGCTCCGGAGAGATCTCCGAGGAGATGGCCGCGCCGGGATAGAAGGCGAGCGCCTTCCCGGGCACGTCGGGCCACAGCTTGAGCCCGCCCATCAGGAACTTGTAGACGAAGCCGACGCCGAACGCCTGGAACACCCGCTTGGCCTGGAGGCCGCGCTCCTCGCCCGCGATCAGCACTTCCGCGCACGCCGTGCCCTCGGGGTAGATCAGGGTGTCGTGCTCCTTCACGATCAACGCGCGGCGCAGCGGGATCATCATCAGGATCCCCATCAGCCCGCCCGCTGTCGCCAGGACCGCCACCCGGCTGATGTCCAAGTCGTAGCCCATCAGCAGAATCGCCGGGATCGTGAAGACCACCCCGGCCGCCACCGAGTCGCTGGCCGACCCGGTGGTCTGGACGATGTTGTTCTCGAGAATCGACGTCCGGCCGAGCGCGCGGAAGATCGTGATCGAGAGCACGGCGATGGGGATGGAGGAGCTGACCGTGAGCCCGATCTTGAGGGCCAGGTACACGCTCGAGGCGCTGAAGATCAAGCCGAGCAGCACGCCGAGGACGAGGGCGCGTGGCGTCAGCTCCGCGGGGAAGTGAGTCGCGGGGATGTAGGGCTCGTGGTCGGCCATATGGGCGGAGAATCTGGCCGCCCCAGGCGGGGCGCGATAGAGGTGGCACCCACCTGTGGCGGAGTCGCCAACAGCGGTTGCGACGGCTCAACACGGACTATGACCGCTGGCTCGCGCTCCCTCGTCGCGGGGCGGTGTGGCGAGGGGGCATGTGCATTGCTCGCGCCTGCAAGGTTGTAGTCCCCGTGCCATGCGTTCTCCGGAGGTGTGCATATGCGCCGCGTCCCGGTAGTGCTCGTGTCCTGTATTGCGCTTGCTGGGTGCGATTCTCTGAGCCCTAATGTGGCGACCCCGGGAACGCCGCCCGGACCGAGCTTCCAGCTCTCGTCGAGCATCGCGCGCGGCTACGTCGCAGTCGATCTGGGTAGCCTGGGGACCCCATACAGTGAGGCTCTGGCGATCAACAATGGTGGACAGGTCGTGGCCGTAGGCCTGCCGGGGCGTGAGCTCTCTGTGTTTCTGTGGCAGCACGGCGAGCAAACGGTACTCGGCGAAATGGGCGATTGCGTGGACCACCACGACCTCATCAACGAAGCCGGGCAGGTGGTGTGTGGCGGCTCGCGCTGGGCGGACGGCGTGACGACGGCTCTCGGCATGTCGGCGGAGGCGATCAATGAGCCCGGTCAGATCGCGGGCATCGCCCCCAACGGCCATGCAGCGCTCTGGGATCACGGTGTGATCACCGATCTCGGCACCTTGGGCGGGTCGTTCGGCCGCCCGTTCGCGCTCAATGATGCCGGCCGGGTCGTGGGTTGGAGCGCGACCGGAACGGGTGAGTACCACGCGTTCTTCTGGGCCGACGGGGTGATGACCGATATCGGCACGTTGGGTGGCACGCTCAGCCAAGCGGTCGCCGTCAATGCGACGGGCCAAGTCGTGGGTACCAGCCGGACCGCCACGGCCGGCCAGCAGCACGCGTTCTTGTGGCAGGACGGCGTGCTGAGCGATCTCGGTACCTTGGGCGGACAGAGCAGCGGGGCGCGCGCCATCAACGACGCGGGGCAGGTAGTCGGCTCGAGCACGACTGCCGCGGGGCAGTCGCATGCGTTCCGCTGGGCGAACGGCGTCATGACCGACCTCGGCACGCTGGGCGGGTCCGAGAGCGCGGCTCTTGCCTTGAACGACGCCGGGCAGATCGTGGGTATGAGCACGACTGCAACGGGTGAGTCCCACGCGTTCCTCTGGGCCAACGACGTGATGACCGATCTCGGTACGCTGGGCGGGAACTGGAGCGAGCCGGCCGCGATCAACCAAGCCGGGCAGGTCGTGGGCCGGTCGGTCACGCGCTTTGTGACCTACCCTGAGAATTTCGACTTTCGCGCCGTGCTGTGGCGCCCGATGACCACGCCGGAGTGGATCGAGGCCCTGGCTGGCCAGGTGAATGACCTGCTCGCGGCGGGAACCCTCACCCAGGATCAGGCCGATGGTCTGCTCAACAAGCTGCAGCAGGTGCGGGCCAAGCTCGACGCCGACCAGCGCGAGGCGGTTGGGCAGCAGATGGAGGCCTTCGTCCACCAAGTGGAGGGCTTCGTCAACGCGAGCGTGCTCACAGCGGAGCAAGCCCAGCCGCTGATCGATGCGGCGCGCGGCATCATCGATCGGTTGCAGGCACCGAGCAGCTGATCTCAGCCTCGAAACCCCCGGGTGTTTCACCCTGCAGGGTGGGCGCGCCGCGACGGAACCCGGTCTTGACCCCCCGGGGTACTGAGTCCGCGCCACTGAGGTAGGCCCGACCCCGTCATCGGGCTGTCGCGTCGCCGCCACACCGCGCAATCGATGCTACGAGAACTAGATACCCACGTCCGCATGCTCGACCGCGCGCTGGCCGGTCGTTACGTGCTCGAGCGCCGCCTTGGCCGGGGCGGCTCGGGTGTGGTGTTTCTGGCCCGCGAGCTGCGGCTCGATCGGCCGGTCGCCATCAAGCTGTTGCCTCCGCCCCAGGCGGTGGACCCGGTCGCGCGCCGGCGCTTCCTCGGGGAAGCGCGGACGGCGGCGCGGCTCTCCCACCCCAACATCGTCCCCATCTTCTCGGTCGACGAGCTCGCCGACGTGGTGTTCTTCGCGATGGCGTACGTGGAAGGCCAAACGCTGGGCCAGCGCATCCGCGAGCACGGGCCGCTGTCGGCCGAGGAGGTTGCCCGGCTGTTGCGCGAGGTCGCGCGGGCATTGGCGCACGCGCACGAGCGGGGCGTGGTGCACCGCGACGTGAAGCCCGACAACATCCTGATGGACGCCGCGACGGGGCGCGCCCTGGTGTCCGACTTCGGCATCGCCCGGGTCGGTGGCGGGAGCGGCACGACCGGGCCCTGGGAAGTCGTCGGGACGGCCGACTACATGAGCCCGGAGCAGGCGGGCGGCAGCGGCGTGGATGCGCGGAGCGATATCTACTCGCTGGGGGTGGTCGGCTACTATGCGCTGTCGGGCCGGCTGCCGTTCGAGGCGCCCGATTGCTATGCGATGCTGGCGCGGCACATCACCGAGCCCGCGCCGCCCCTCGCGTCGGTCGCGCCCGGCGTGCCGCGCCGGCTGGCGCAGGTGATCGACCGTTGTCTCTCGAAGGAGCCGGCGGCGCGCTTCTCGAGCGGGTTCCACCTCGCCGACGCCGTCCGGTTCGCCGTCTCGGTGCCGGTAGGGCCGCCCCTCGCCCTGCGGGCGTTTCTGGTCGAAAGCCGGCACCTCTCCGTGCCCACGCTCCTGTACGGGATGATCCTCGGACTCGCGATCCCGCTGCTCGTGCTGCAGATCGTCACCGCCGTGGAGTCGGGTCCGCGGCTGGTCGCCGCCGGCTTCATCGTCTGGCTGCTGCTCCTGCCGACCGCGCTGATGCTGGCGCGGGTGCGGCGGCTGCGTGCCGCCGGGTTCGATCGCGACGACCTCACGGACGCGCTCGCCGCGGAGCTGGCGCGCCATCGTGAGGAGCTGGCGTTCCTGTACGGTGAGGGACCGTCCCGCGTCGAGGGCATGCTGCGGACGCTGACGTATGCAGGACTCACGGTGGCGGGAATCGCGGTAACGGTGGGGCTGCGCTTGCCGCACCTCGCTCCCGTCTCCGTGGTGCTGGCGGCGTGGGGCGCCGGGGCGGTAGTCGCGCTGCTCGCCGCCATCACGGGGCGGGCGCGCACGGAGCGTCGCACCGACTTGCGACAGGAGCGTCGCCTGCGCTTCTGGGATGGCCCGCTCGGCCGGTGGCTCTTCCAGCTCAGCGGGCGCCCCGCACCGCGCGCAGCCGCTCCCCCGCCTCCCGCAGCTGGTCTTCCGTCTTACAGAACGCGAACCGCACCAGATTCCGCCCCAGTTCGGGGCGGCTGAAGAAACTCGAGCCCGGCACGGGTGCGACGCCGGCCTCGCAGGTGAGCCAGCGGGCGAACTCGTCGTCCGGCCGGTCGGAGAGCCGCGAGAAATCGGCGAGGATGTAGTACGCGCCCTCGGGTGGCATACAGCGGAAGCCGGCGGCGAGCAGCGCCTCGTGCAGCAGGTCGCGCCGCACCCGGTACTGGGCGGCGAGGCTCCGGTAATAGTCGGGGCCCAGCGTCTCGAGGCCCACCGCGACGGCCTCCTGCAGCGGCGCCGCGGCGCCGACCGTGAGGAAATCGTGCACCTTGCGGATCGCGTCGGTCGCTCCCGCCGGGGCCACGATGGTGCCGACGCGCCACCCCGTCACGCTGAACGTCTTGGAAGCGCCGCTGATCGTGATGGTGCGCTCGCGCATGCCGTCCAAGGTCGCGATCGGGGTGTGCTTGCCTTCGTAATAGATGTGCTCGTAGATCTCGTCGGTCACTGCGTAGGCGTCGTAGCGCCGGCACAATGCGGCGATGCCCTCGAGCTCCGGCCCCGACAGCACCCGACCGGTCGGATTGTTGGGGGTGCACACGATGATGGCGCGGGTGCGCGGTGAGAAGGCCCGAGCGAGCCGGTCCAAGTCGAGCGGCTCGCCCGCCGCGAGCGGCACGTACACCGGCCGGGCGCCGCACAGAATCGTGTCGGGGCCGTAATTCTCGTAGAACGGCTCGAACACGATCACCTCGTCTCCCGGATCGACGAGCGCCAGCATCGCGGACGCCATCGCCTCGGTGGCGCCGCACGTGATCGTCACCTCGGTCTCCGGATCCACCGTCATGCCGTACCATTCCGCGTACTTCCGCGCCAGGGCGTCGCGCAGCCGCTTCGCGCCCCAGGTGATCGCGTACTGGTTGATGTCGTCGCGGATGGCGCGCGCCGCGGCGTCTTTCAGCACGTCGGGTGCCGGGAAATTGGGGAAGCCCTGCGCCAGGTTGATCGCCCCGTGCTCGTTGGCGAGCCGCGTCATGCCGCGGATCACCGATTCGGTGAACCCGTGCGTGCGTCGAGCGGTGTGCATGGGGGGGCTACTTCAGGAGCTGCTTCGCGATCGTGTTCAGCTGCATGTTGCTCGTGCCCTCGTAGATCGTGCCGATCTTCGCGTCGCGGTAGAACTTCTCGACCGGGTATTCCTTGGTGTACCCGTACCCGCCGAACAGCTCCACGGCGAGCGACGTCACCCGCTCGGCCACCTGCGAGGAGAAGAGCTTCGCCATGGCCGCCTGCATCGTATACGGCTCCCCTGCGTCCTCGAGGCGCGCGGCGTTGTAGACCATCAGGCGCGCCGCCTCCAGCTCCGTCGCGGCCTGGGCGAGCTGGAACTGCACCGCCTGGAACTCGGCGATGGGATGCCCGAACTGGTGGCGCTCCTTCACGTACTTGAGCGTCGCCGCGAGCGCCCCGCGCGCCACCCCGATCATCTGGGCCCCGATCCCGATGCGGCCGGTGTTGAGCGTCTCGATCGCCACCTTGTACCCCTTGCCCACCTCGCCCACCACGTTCGTCTCGGGCAGCTCGCAGCCGTCGAGGATCAGCTCGCACGTGCTCGATGCGCGAATGCCGAGCTTGTCTTCCTTCTTGCCGACTGAGAGCCCGCGGCAGCCACGCTCGATCACGAACGCGGTGATCCCCTTGTAGCCCCGGGTGAAGTCGGCGTTCGCGAACACGACGAACAGCCCCGCTTCAGCCCCGTTGGTGATCCACAGCTTGCGGCCCTCGAGCACCCAGCGGTCGTCGCGCCGCGTGGCCCTGGTCTGCAGGCCGAACGCGTCCGAGCCGGACTCGGGCTCCGACAGGGCGTAGGCGCCCACGACGTCGCCCGCGAGGCGGGGGAGGTAGCGTCGCTGCAGCCCGTCGCTGCCCCACTTGAGCAGCAGGTTGTTGACCAGCGTGTTCTGCACGTCCACGCAGATCGCGAGCGACGCGTCCACGGCGGATAGCTCTTCGACCGCGAGCACGGTCATGAGGAGGCTCCCCCCCGCGCCGCCCAGTGCTCCGGGAATCTCGACACCCATGAGCCCGATCTCGAAGCACTTGGCGATGAGGGCCGGGTCGAGCGCCGACGCCTGCTCCATCGCGGCGACGCGCGGCTTGACGTCCCGCTCCGCGAAGTCCTGCACCGTGTCGCGGAACAGGCTTTCTTCCTCTGACAGTTTCGTCAGGGGCGCCGCCGCCGTCGGCTCGGGGCTTCGGGTCATCGATCTTCCAGGCGCCGCACGAATTTGAGCCCAGACCACACATCGTCCACCGCCGCCACCTTCACATCCACCAGGCCGCGTCCCAACCCGACCGCGCGGATCACGTCCTCCGTGAGATCGGTCGCCACCCCGGACCCCCGCTTGGGCCAGGAGATCCACAGCATGCCGGCAGGCGTGAGCGCGCGCGCCAGCCCGCCGAACTGCCGCGCGAGCTCCCGCTTCTCCGTCGTGAAAAACTGGATGAAATCGAGCGGCCCGGCCACCGTCGCCTTGCGTGTCACCCGCGGCGGCAGCCTGCCCAAGATGCGATCGTAACCGTGCGGCGCGTGGAGGATCGCGATCGCAGCTCCTGACTTGATCCCGAGCTTATCGACGAGCGCCCGCTTGGAGTAACCCGCCACGGCTCTTCCCCCTTTTCCCTTCCCGGGCCTTTCACCTGCCTTTATAGATGATCCGCCAGATCCTCCCCGCCGCATCGTCGGTGACGTAGAGCGACCCGTCCGGCCCCTGAGCCAGTCCCACGGGCCGGTGCTGCGGCCCCGTTCCGTTCTCGTGCCAGAACCCGTCGGCGAACGTCTGGTATGTCCCGGCCGGCTTGCCGTCCTGGAACGGCACGAACACGATGCGATAGCCCGCCTGCGGCAGCGGCGCCCGGTTCCATGAGCCGTGAAACGCGATGAACGCGCCCCCGCGGTAGGGCGCGGGGAACTGCGAGCCCGTATAGAACAGCAGGCCGTCGGGCGCCCAGTGGCCGGGGAACGCGAGGGCCGGCTCTTTCTTCTGCGCGCACCGTCCCACCTGCTTGCCGTCCCCCCCGTACTCCGGCGCGAGCACGAGGTGGCCGAGCTCCCCGTCGTGATAGCAGTACGGCCACCCGAAATCGTCCCCCTGATTCACCCGCAGCAGCTCCTCCGACGGCTTCTCAGCGCTCTGCTCGACCGTGAAGAGCTTGGGCCAGTTCTGGAAGAGCTGGTCGCGACCGTGCTGGGTGGACCAGAGCTGGCCGTCCGGGGCGACGACCATCCCCACGGCGTTGCGGATGCCGGTGGCGAAATGCGTTCCGGTCTCCTCGGTCTGGTCCGGTTTCCCCGCGTCGAAGCGCCAGATCCCCGCTCGCGTGGCGAGCTCGGGACACGGGTCCTTGCCCGGCGACTCGTTGGAGCGGTCCGCCACCTGACACACATTCGAGGGCGAGCCGACGTTGACGAATAAGGTCTTGCCATCGGCCGAGAGGGCCAGATTGCGCGCGTTGTGCCCGCCCCCGGGCAGGGCCTTGACGATCACACCTGGCTCGCCCACCGGCTTGAGCCGTCCGGCGGGGAGCGCGAACCGATACACCGTGGTAGCGGTGCTGAAGTACAGCGCACCCTTGCCCAACGCGATCCCCGTGCCGCCTTCGGGTCCGGCGGACTCACGCACATCGGCCTTCCCGTCGCCGTTGGTGTCGCGCAGGGCGAGGACGCCGCCCTGCGCCGCCGCGCCGCGGCCGTTCTCGAGCGCGACGAACAGGTCGCCGTTGGGCGCCACCGCGAGGTGTCGCGCGCGGCCGACCTGATCGGCCACGACGACGGCGCAGAACCCGTCGGGGAGCGTGATGCCCCCGTTGTCGGGATCGCAGGAAGGCAGGCGGCTGGCCGGATAGGCGGATAGCAGTGCGGCGGTGAGTGAGAGCGCCGCGATCATCTTCCATCTCATGTCCGTTTCTCTCCTTTGTCGGATGCTCCCGCCAACATCTCCCGGATCCCGCCGAGTGACGCGAGCACCCCCGTCGCCTCGTACGGCAGGTAGATGACCTTGTTGCTCTGCGGGCTCGTGACCATCTCCTTGAGCGCCTCGATGTAGCGAATCGCGATCAAGTACCGCGCGGGATCCCCGCCGGTTCCCTTGATGGCGCTGGTGATGCGCTCGATCGCCTGGGCCTCCGCTTCGGCCACCTTCAACCGCGCGTTGGCTTCGGCCTCGGCCGCGAGGATCTTCGCCTGTTTCTGGCCCTCCGCCTGGTTGATCTCCGACTGGCGGATGCCCTCGGCCTGGAGGATGCGGGACTGCTTCTCCGCCTCGGCTGTGAGGATCGCGGCCCGGCGGTCCCGCTCGGCGCGCATCTGCTTTTCCATCGCATCGCGGATGTCGCGCGGCGGGTTGATGTCCTTGAGCTCCACCCGGCTGACCTTCGCGCCCCATTTGTGCGTGGCCTCGTCCAGGATCTCGCGCAGCTTGGCGTTGATGGTGTCGCGCGAGGAGAGGACGTGGTCGAGCTCCATCTCGCCGATCACGTTGCGCAGCGTGGTCTGAGTCAGCTTTTCGATCGCGTCCGGCAGGTTGGCGATCTCGTAGGTCGCGCGCACGGGGTCGGTGATCTGCGAGTAGATCAGCGCGTCGATCTCGACCACCACGTTGTCCTTGGTGATCACGTTCTGGCGCGGGAACACGTATACCGTCTCGCGCAGGTCGATCTTGTCGGTGCGGAAATGGCGCGCGAACGAGTCACCCGCCGGCGTGACGATCACCTGGTGCCAGTCGATCGGTCGCGGCTTGTCGAGGATCGGATTGATGAAGTTGAGGCCGGAGCTCAGCGTCTTATGGTACTTGCCGAGCCGCTCGATGACCATCGTTTGCGCCTGCTGCACGATGCGGATGGCTTTCGACACGTACACCACGACGATGAACCCGACCGCCAACAAGGCGATTTGGGAGAACGAGAAGGACATGCTCACATCTCCTTGTCCACGAACAACGTCGTGCCTTCCACGCGCACCACGATTACCCGCGCCCCTTGCTCGAGCGTCGTATCCATGAGCGAAGCGGCGCGCCAATCCTCGCCTTCCACCACGATCCGCCCTCGCCCGCTGCCGGGATCGATCCGCTCGGACACGACTCCCACCCGCCCAAGCAGCGCATCCACGTTGGTCTTGATTTCACGCGAGGACGAGCGCACGTGCTGCAGCAGGAACGGGCGGATTCCGGCCAGAGAAAGCAGCGTGGCCACGGCGAAGCTCACGGCGGGCGCGAGGAACCCCGGCACGACGAGCGAGACGAGCCCGGCCACGACGCACCCGACCGCAACGCTGAGCAGCCAAAATCCCGGCGCCAGCATCTCGGCTACGAACAAGAGCAGCGCGGCGATGAGCCAGCCTTGCCATCCGAGCACGGGCTTGAAGCTAGCCTGCCGGGGACGCGCCAGCGACCCGCAACCCTTACCGCGTCCGGGCTATCCAACCGCCCGGGTGGCGGTAGTTTGAAACGTCTCCCCCACGGCGGTCGTACCACCGTGTGCATCGCCCATCCCCCGGGAGGCTCCATGCAGCTATCCGGCCTGGCCGTTCCCATCGGCGTCCTCGGCGCGTTGCTCGCGAACCTCGATCGCGCCGTCTCCCAGCAGCCCGAGCGACACACTATCTCCGGCGACGACGTCGCCGTGTACAATCTGGTCGGCGTGACGCGGATCGAAGGCGGATCCGGCTCCGCAGTCGTCGTGGAGCTCACCCGGGGAGGGCGCGACCTCGCCAAGCTCCGGGTCGAGACCGGCCCCGTGCGTGGCCGGGAGACGCTGCGGGTGATTTACCCCGACGACGACATCGTGTACCACGGACTCGATTTCGACGGCAACACGACGCTCGACGTCCGGGAGGACGGGACCTTCAACGACCGCGAGGGGCATCGCTCGGGCGGCGGGGGCCACCGGGTGCGGATCTCCGGGTCGGGACGGGGGCTCGAGGCTCATGCCGATCTGCGGGTCGTGATTCCGCCGGGAAAAAAGGTGGCTGTGTATCTGGCGGTGGGGCGCGTGTCCGTCGCAAACGTCGACGGGGATCTGCAGGTCGACGTGTCGGCCGCGAACGTGGCCGCCGACCACACCAAGGGTTCGCTCCGCATCGACACCGGTTCGGGAGACGTGAAGGTCGCGGATGTGGAGGGTGACGTCAGCCTCGATACGGGATCGGGCAATGTGATCGTGACGGGGGCGCACGGCCCCGCGCTCAAGCTCGACACCGGGTCGGGGAATGTCACCGCCGACCGCGTGGAAGTGGACGTGCTCAAGGTGGATACGGGATCGGGCAACGTGACGGCCTCGGGCATCAAGTCGCCCGACACGAACGTCGACACCGGATCGGGCAGCGTGCGCCTCGAGCTGCTGGCCGATATCGAATCGCTCTACATCGACACGGGCTCGGGCGACGTGAACCTCACGTTGCCGCCGCAGTTCGGCGCGCACGTCGACATCGAGACCGGGAGCGGCGGGATCGAGCTGCGCGGCGTGTCGATCCAGACGACGCGGCTGGAGCGCGACCACCTGGTGGGGGAGATCGGGGACGGGAAAGGGCGGATGAAGATCGAGACCGGATCCGGGGGCATTACATTGCAGCGGAATGGACAGTGAATCGGTTCGCCTCGACACCTGGCTCTGGGCGGCGCGCTTCTTCAAGACACGGGCCCAGGCGGCCGCCGCGATCGACGGCGGCAAGGTCGACCTGAACGGGGCACGTGCCAAGCGCGCCAGGCCGCTCGCCCCCGGCGATGAGCTGCGCATCCGGAAGAGCCCGTTCGAGTACCGCGTCACGGTGCGCGCGCTCGCGACGCACCGCGGGCCCCCGCGGGTCGCCGCCGCCCTGTACGACGAGGCGGCCGAAGGCAAGCGGCTGCGTGAGCGACTCGCCGAGCAGCTGCGGCTGGCGCCGTCGCTGCGCTACGAGGGGAAGGGCCGGCCCACCAAGAAGGACCGCCGCGAGATCGAGAAGCTCAGGGGCGGCTGAGTCGTCGAGGAGACTCCGCCCGCACGCTAGCGCAAGCCCACGCCGATGCCAAGGGCGATCGCCACCGCGCCGAGCCCGAGGAGCAAGCCGTACAGTGGCAGGGCGAATCTGAGCCAATGCTCGTAACGCACGCCCGCCGCGGCGAGGATCGCCATGAGGGCGCCGTTGGTCGGCGTCAACAGCTCGCACAGCCCGCCGCCGTACTGGTAGGCGAGCACCGTCACCTGACGCGACAGGCCCAGCAGATCGGACAGGGGGACGAGGATCGGCAGCGTCAGCACGGCGTGGCCGCTGGGGCTCGGCACCGCGACGTGGACGACGGCGTGCAGCACCATCATGCCCACCGCCGAGAGCACGAGCGGCAGGCCGGCGACCGGCGTGAACAGCCCGCGAACGATCGTGTCGACGATGCGCCCCTGGTCGAGCGCCACGTAAATCGCGCGGGCGAACCCGATCACCAGCGCCGCGTAGGACATCGACCTGAACCCTTCCACGAAGGCCGCGGCGGTGCCGCCCACGCCCAGGCCGCCGCACATGCCGGCGACGACCCCCATGGCGAAGAACAGCGCTGCCATCTCCTCGAACCCCCAGCGGTAGTGCAGCACGCCGACGACCAGGCTGGCGAAGGCGACCAGGACCACGACGAGCACCGCCCCGCGGCGCGACGGGGGCCCAGACGGCGCACCTGGGGTGGCCTCACGGACGACGCGCGTGCGGGTGGCGTACCGCATCGTCCCCCACGTCCAGATCGCCAGCGCCACACACAGCACCACGATGCGGAACGGCGAGCCCGAGAGTAACGGGAGTTGGGCGAGCTGCTGCGCAATGCCCACTTGAAACGGGTTGACAGGACTGAACGCGGCGCCGACGGCGGCCGCCCCGAGACTCGCCGCGACGGCCGTGACGGGATCGAAGCCCAGCCGGCCCACGAGGAGCAACATGACCGGCACCAGGGCGATGATCTCCTCCTTCATGTTGTCGAGCACGCCCCCGAACGCGAACGCGAGGCAGGCGGCCGGAATCACCAGCGCGTCGCGGCGCGCCAGCCGGCGCACCAACCACTCCACCGCCCCGCGTAGTGCTCCCGTGCGGTCTACCACGGTGAACGCACCGCCGATCAGGAAGACGAAGAAGATGACCGACGCCGCGTCGACCATGCCCTTCGGGATGGCAACCAGCGCCCGCAACGGGCCAACCGGGTGGGACGGGACGGCGTGGTAGGTGCCGGGGACGACCACGCGGCGCCCCGTGGCAGGATCGTCGCGGCGCTCGTACTCCCCTGCCGGAAGCACCCAGCTCGCCGCGGCGGCGAGAGCGATGCCGGCGACCAGCAACACGAGCGGGTGCGGGAACTTGAAGCCGCTCACCCGTCAGCCGGCCGGACCCGGGCCCGCCGCCACGCGTGGTAGGCGGGCAGACCGAGTGCCAGGATGCCCAGCCCGAGCAACGAGCGTTGCGGGCGGGCCCAGATCGTGTTGAGCACGATCGCGGCGGCCGCCGCGACGAACACGAGCGGCGTCCACGGATACCCGGGGACGCGGAACGGCCGGAACGCGTCCGGCCGGCGCCACCGCAACACGAACACGCTGGCCCCGGCGAGCGCATAGAAGACCCACGCGGCGAAGATCACGTAGGTGAAGAGCTGTTCGAAGCTGCCCGTGGCCGCGAGCACGATGGCCCACGCCGAGCTCACGAGCACCGAGAAGGCCGGCGTGCCGAAGCGCGGATGCACCTCCGCGAGCTTGCGGAAGAACACCCCGTCCCGGGCCATCGCGTAGTACACGCGCGAATTGGTGAGCGTGAGCCCGTTCGCCGCACTGAACATCGCGACCAGGACGGCCGCGGCGATCAACCGGCCGGCGCCCGGTCCGAGCGCCGCGCGCACCGCGTCCGCCGCGACGCGATCGGTCCCGGCCACGGCGGCCGGCCCCAGGGCCGCGACGTAGGCGACGTTGGCGAGCAGATAGATCGCGACCAGCGTCGCCGTGCCCGTCACGATGCCGCGCGGAAAGCTGCGCTGCGGCTCGAGCGCTTCTCCGGCCGAGGCTGCCACGTTGGCCCAGCCTTCGTAGGCCCACAGCACGCCGATCATGGCCACCCCCACGCCCGAGAGGAGCGACGGCCCGAGGGGCGCGGTAAAGGTGGCGGCCCGGAGGTCGGCCAGGCCGTGGCCCGAGCCGAGTAGCACGGCGCTCATCGCCAGGATGGCGGCCACCTTGATTCCCGTGCTCCAGTTCTGGACGGTGGCACTGTGGCGGGTCCCGCGCACGTTCACGGCCCCGACGACGGCGATCATCACGGCCGCGACGAGGGTTCTGGCCGTCGGATCGAGCGGCACGAACTGGCGCAGGTATTCCGCGAACGCGACGGCGAGGGTCGCCACCCCCCCGGAGGAGATCACGAAGAACAACGTCCAGCCCAGGAGGAACGCCGCAAGCGGCCCGAACGCGTCGCGCACGTAGACGTACGCCCCACCCGCTTCGGGAAGCATGCCACCCAGCTCGCCGTACGTGAGGGCGCCAAGCAGCGAGAGCACGCCCCCCAGGAGCCACACGAGCAGGGCGTAGCCGACGTCGCCGCCCGTCTGGCGCAGCACCGCCCCCGGCACGACGAAGATCCCCGAGCCGATGACGGTGCCGACCACGATGAAGGCCAGATCCCGCGGGCGCAGCGTGCGGGCGAGCGAGGCTTCGGGCACGGCGCCAAGCTAACCGGCGGCGCAGCAACCGTCACGCCGTCCGGGGTGTCCAACCCGGGAGTGAAGGTCGCCCCCCGCCGCCCCGCTAGACCGGAGGATCACATGCCGCGCCACCTGCCCGTCGTGCTCGCCGCCCTGAGCTTCGCCCCTGGTGCCCCTGGCGCTCCTGGACTCGCGGCCCAAAGCGCCGCCGACGCCCGCTGGCTCGCCGACTGCCGCGACCGGGACGACGGCTGGCGGGTCAAGCATTGCGAGGTGCGGGTCTCGTCCCTCAAGGCGATCGAAGTGCACGCCCGCCTCCAGACCGAAGCGCGCGGGGACGACGAGGCGGCCGAGCTGGCGCGCGGCATCCGCGTGGTGACGTCCGGGACGACGATCGGCGTCGACGGTCCGGAGAGCCGCCACGCCGCGTCGTGGGGGGTGAGCTTCGTCGTATTCGTGCCGCGGCACTCGGACCTGAAGCTCGACACGTACAACGGCCCCATCGCGGTGAGCGAAGTCTCGGGCCGCATGACGCTCACGGCGTACCACGGCCCGGTCGCGTTACGCGCCGTGGGTGGGGACGTGCGCGCCCGCACGACCAACGGCCCGCTCGACATCGAGCTGACCGGTGCGCGCTGGGACGGCGTGGGGCTCGACGCCGAGACGACCAACGGGCCGGTGGACCTGACGATCCCGGAGGGCTACTCCGCGCAGCTCGAGTTCGGCACCGTGAACGGACCCATGACGGTCGAGTTTCCGCTCACGGTCACGATCCAGGGCCGGGTCGGGCGGCGTATCACGACGGTGCTCGGCAAGGGCGGGCCGGCGATCCGGGCCATCACCACGAATGGTCCGGTGGCGATTCGCCGGAATTAGGGCGCGTTCAGCGCCACACCGTGACGATCACGCCCATCAGCAGCAGGTAGGCGAGCTGGTACCCGGCGTCGATCACCCACACCGCGAGCGGGTTGTCGGAGAACATGTTGGCGGTGAGGCCGATCGTCGCCGCGAAGCCGAGCCACAGCAGGAATCCGAGCCACACGCCTTGCACGAAGCTCGTCGCCTGGGTGTAGGAGGCGAGCAGCGCGAGCGCGTACGCCATGACCAGGTAGCAGAGTGCCGACACCGCGTACGCGCGGGCCACGCCGCGCTTCTTCATCGCCTCGAGCTGCTCCGGGGTGTAGCCGTGCGCCTGGACCCATTGCTTCGCGAACAGCACGGGGGAATACCACACGGCCCCCAGGACGAACGTCGCGACCGCGGCGACGATGACGGCGAGGATGTTCACGTTGGCGGTAGGCATGCGCGCTCCCTTGGTGGACGCGTTAGGTCCCGCCAAACTTACTGCGGCCGGAGCGTTCGCGCGTCGAGGGACAGCCACCCGCGCTGGCGACTACGGTCTGCCCTCATAGAACCGCGCCGCCCGCTCGAACACGTCCACGCGGACTCGCTCGGCGAGGCGGGGGAACAGGTCGCGGAACGCCAGCATCAGCCGCATCGGACCCGGGTTCACGATCACTTCGGGAAGATCCTGCTCGATCGCGCGCACCACCGCGCGTGCGACGTCGTCGGGTCGCGAGGTGCCGAGCCAGCGGGGGGCGGAGAGCTGCGTGGCGTCGTGTTGCACGCGATACATGCCGGCTTCCGTGACGAATCCGGGAGTGACCGCCGATGCACTCACCCCGTTACTGCGATAGGAGGCGCGGAGCGCGGCCGAGAAAGCGATGAGAGCAGCCTTCGTGGCGGCGTAGCATTCGGTGTACCCGGGGGGAATCCGTCCGGCGAGCGATCCCAGGTTCACGATGTGCCCCCGAGCGCGCTCCAGCATGCCGGGCAGGACGAGCGCCGAGAGCACGAGCGGGGCGACCAGGTTGACCGCGACGGTGTGCTCGAGCTCTTGCGCGCTGGAGCGGTGGAAGCTCTTCGGGAAGAAGACGCCGGCGTTGTTCACCAGCACGTCCACCGCGCCGAACTGATTGTGCGCGGCGGTGACCAAGCGCTCGCGGTCGCTGGCCTGGGCCAGATCCGCCGGCACGGGGAGGGCCTCGCGGCCGTTCTTGCGCAGCTCCGCGGCGAGGGCGTCGAGCTCGGCGGCCGAACGCGCGGCGAGCACGAGTTTCATACCCTTCGCGGCCAGGGCGCGAGCGATGTACGGTCCCAACCCATGCGACGCGCCCGTGACGAGCGCGGTGCGGCCGGCGAGGTCACGCATGCGATTGGGAGAAGTACCAGCGGGGAGGGCTGTGCGCAACCACCGCTACCCGAACACCTCCAGCGCCACTTCCACCCGCCCGAACGGCGCGCTCACCTGCACGCCCTGCACGCTCCCCTTCACCTGCTGGAACATCTCGCGGGCGATCTTTACCCCTTCGGCGAGCGCCGCTTCCTTGCCTTTCTCCTGGGCCTGGCGCATCCGGGCGAGCACCGAGTCGGGAACCGAGACTCCGGGGACCTCGTTGGCGAGGAACTCGGCGTTGCGCAGCGAGATGAGCGGCCAGATCCCCGCCACGATCGGAATCTTGAACTGCTCCACGCGCTTGAGGAACGCGGCGAGCTGTTCCGGATCGAACACCGGCTGCGTCACGGCGAACTCGGCCCCCGCGTCCACCTTCCACGCGAACCGCGACAGCTCGCGGTCTAAGTCCACGGCGCCGGGATTGACGCCGACGCCGATCGCCCACTGCGTGGGCGCGCCGATCGGGTTGTTCCCGGGGTCGAGCCCGTGGTTCAGCCGGAACACGAGATTCGTGAGCCCGATCGAGTCGATGTCGAACACCGCGGTGGCCTCCGGGTACGGCCCCATCTTGGGCGGGTCGCCCGTGATGATGAGGATGTTGCGCAGCCCCGCGGCGTGCGCGCCCAGGATGTCCGACAGCATGCCGAGCAGGTTGCGGTCGCGGCAGCAGTAGTGGATGACGGTTTCGATCCCCACTTCCTTCTGAATCAGGATCGCCGAGGGGAGCACGCCCATCCGGCTCTGGGCGCGCGGGCCGTCGGGGACGTTCACCGCGTCCACGCCGGCCGCCTTTAACGCCCGGCACTGCGCGAGCATCGGCGTGGCGTCCACACCTTTGGGCGGGACGATTTCGACCGAGGTCACGAGCTCGCCCCGCGCCAGCTTGGCGCCCCAGCGCGAGCGATCGGCGAGCGGCACCTCTGCGACGCCGGCGGGCGGGGTGATCGTCTCGCGCGACACCACGGCAGGCTGGTGCCGCGGCACGACGCTCGCGACGTAATCGCGGATCTTCTTGATGTGCTCCGGCGTCGTGCCGCAGCAGCCGCCGACCAGGCGCGCCCCGGCCTCGATCATGCGCCGCGCGTAGCTCGCCATGTATTCGGGCGAGGCGAGGTAGATCTTGCGGTCGCCCACGTCACGCGGCAGCCCCGCGTTCGGAACGCCCGAGATGGGGCGGTCGGTGACCTTCACCATCTTCTCGACGGCCTCGAGCACCCCGGCGGGTCCCACGGAGCAGTTCACGCCGATGACGTCCGCGCCCCACTCGCTGAGCTGCCGCGCGAATGTCTCCGGTCCCGTGCCGTAATGCGTGAGCCCGTCGTCGCCGATGGTCATCTGCGCGATGATCGGGAGGTCGGAGAGGCCTTGCACGGCGCGGAGCGCGGCATGCAGCTCCTCCACGTCGGAGAAGGTCTCGAGGATGAACCCATCCACCCCGCCCGCGAGCAGGCCCTTCGCCTGGCGCGCGAAATGGGCGCACGCCTCGTCGCGCGCCAGCGCCCCGAACGGCTCGATCCGCACGCCGAGCGGGCCGATCGCCCCCACGACGCTGGCACGCCCGGCCGCGGCGGCGCGCGCCAGCCGCACCGCCGCCTGATTGATCTGCTCGGTCTCGTCGGCCAGGCCGAAGCTCTTGAGCTTGAGGGGGTTCGCGCCGAACGTGTTGGTCTCGAGGATCTCGGCGCCGGCGCGCACGTACGCCTCGTGCACCTCCTGCACCAGCTTCGGCTGCTTCAGGTTGAGCTCGTCGTAACAGACGTTGAGCAGGAAGCCTTTGGAATACAGCATCGTGCCCATCGCCCCGTCGAGGACGTGGACCTTGCCGTCATTCAAGAGATCGCGGAGGGAGATTGTCATCCTGGCGTTTTAGCGAATTGTTTAACGTGGCTGCAATAGGCCGCAAATCACCACGTACTCGGGTTGTGCACGGAATCTAGATCAACGGCGTCGCGCCGCAAGCCGTATCTTCTCCACCCCGTCACCGGAGCCCCGACCCGTGTCGCTCGCCGCCCTGCATCCCCAGATCGTGCATTTCGTCATCGCCCTGCTCTTCGTGGGCGTGTTGTTCCGGTGTGTCTCTCTGACGGGCCGGGCCCCGTTCACGGGGCCGGCTGCCCGAGTACTGCTGCTCGTCGGGACCGGCGCCGCCGTGCTGGCCGTGCAGTCGGGGACGGCGGCGCACGGGCCGGTGGAGCGCGTGCCGGGCGCGCGCGCCGCGGTGATGGAGCATGAGGAGTGGGGAGAGCGCACGGCGCTCGAGATCGCCGCGCTCGTGCCCGCGGTGAGCCGGTGGCGTAAAGGGGTGCTGGCGGCGTCCGCCCTCGTGGGGCTCGGCGGTGCTGTCTCGCTGTACCAAGCCGCGGACCTGGGCGGCGATCTGGTGTACGCCCATGCCGGAGGGGTGGGCATTCGCTCGGGCGATCCCGCCGACGTGGGCCGGTTGCTGGTGGCGGGGCTGTACCATCAAGCGATGCTCGAGCGCAAGGGGGGCAAGCCGGCGGAAGCGGCGCAACTCATCGGCCAGCTCGCTCAGCGGTACCCCGACGATACGGCCGTCCGCCTGCTGGCGGTCGAGTCGCTCATCGTCGACCAGCACGATAGCAAGGCGGCGCTGGCGGCGCTCAAGTGGTTCCCCGCGACACCCGACACCCGCTTCCTGCGGTTCCGGGTGGGACTGCTGCGCGCCGACGCGCTCGCGGCGGCCGGGATGGCGGACTCGGCGAAGGCTCAGCTGCAGGCGATGGCCCGCGAGTTCTCGAGCAATCGGGCGATCGAGGATCGGCTCGCGAAGCTGAAGTAGCTTCCAGGAATGTCCGACTTGCTTGCGGCACGCTCCCAGATGGGCGTTTCGCTCGCGTTCCACATCATCTTTGCCGTGGCGGGCATCGCGATGCCCGTCATGATGCTCGTGGCCGAGCGCCGCTGGCAGGTGACCGGGCACGCGATCTACCTCGACCT
>WNGO01000045.1_pt1 | contig 69707 bp, 66 predicted proteins | sample 5400511 | NCBI WGS metagenome assembly WNGO01 (sample SAMN13153380, study PRJNA577476) | soil metagenome | isolation source: 20 cm soil or saprolite under Garry oak tree replicate 2 | place: USA:California | collected 2016-06-15 | reverse complement strand
ACAGGAACTCCGTGGTGCGCAGGAACAGCCGCGTGCGCATCTCCCAGCGGACGATGTTGCACCACTGGTTGAGCAGCACCGGCAAGTCGCGGTAGCTCTGGATCCACTTCGCGAGCATGCCGTAGATGATCGTCTCCGAAGTCGGCCGCACGACGAGCGGCTCCTCGAGCGCCGAGGTGGGATCGACCTCGATGGCATCCTTTCCCTCTTTGCCTGTCGCCCGTAAACGCGTATGCGTGACTAGGGCGACCTCCTTCGCGAATCCTTCGACGTGCTCGGCCTCCTTCGCGAGGTAGCTCATCGGGATGAAGAGCGGGAAGTACGCGTTTTGATGGCCCGTCGCCTTGATCATGTCGTCGAGCGCGCGCTGCATCAGCTCCCAGATGCGATAGCCGTGCGGCCGGATCACCATGCACCCGCGCACCGGGGAGTAATCGGCGAGCTGCGCCTGCATGATGACATCGCCGTACCACTCGCTAAAATCTTTGGCGCGTGGCGTGATTCGCTGCGCTTTAGCGTTCTGAGCTTGTGCCATCAATCGAAATATCCGTTGAGAAGCTTGTCGAACGGTACCTTCGCTTCCGTACCCGCCTTCAAATCTCGCACGACCGCGAGGCCCGCCTGGCGTTCTTCAGGACCGATGATCACAGCGCGTGGGGCTCCTCGCGACGCGGCCAGCTCGAGCTGTTTACGGACACCGGTGTGCCTGAGCCCGTATTCAACCGCGATCCCGCGCTCCCGCATCGCATGGGCAAGCCTCAGGACCCAGGGCATATCTTCCCCGCCTACCGCTATCAAAAAGGCGCCGAGCTCGATCGACGCCTTGGGAGCAGCCCCGCGCTCCTTGAGGAGCTCGCCGAGGACAACGTCTCCCATGCCGAACCCCAACGCGGGCAGATCGAGCAGCCCGTCGTAGCGGCCTCCCCCCGCAATCGCGCGCAATGACTTGGTGGCATCGAATAGTTCCCACACGATGCCGGTGTAGTAGGCGAGACCTCGCACGATTGTCAGATCGATCGAAACGAAGTCCCCGAGACTCATGGCCTCGAGGGCGCGCACGGCCTCGGTGAGGTGCTCGGCGGACTGGCCGCCCTGGGCGAGCGCGTCTTTACCGCGCAGCGCCGCGACTTCGAAAACGGCAGAGGTTTCCTGTTTCCCGAACTTGGCATCCCTGAGCATTTCCTCCAGCACTTGTCGGGGCACGCGTTCGCTACGATCGATGACCGCATGAGCGGCCGGGAGTTGCCCTTCGGTCAGCCCGCGACTGGTGAGTAGCGCGTTGATCAGCCGGCGGTCTGAGACCCTGAGCCTCACATCCCCAGCCCCAAACCCCAAGGCCCTCATAATGTCCACGGCGGCGGCCATCAGCTCCGCGTCGGCCAGTGGTGACGCCTCGCCGATGATGTCCATGTTGAGCTGGAAATGCTCGCGCAGCCGTCCCCGCTGCTGCCGCTCGTAGCGAAACAGCTGGGGAATGGAGAACCACCGGATCGGTTTCTTGAGGGCCTGGACCCGGGCGGCGACCATGCGCGCCAGCGTGGGCGTCATTTCCGGTCGCAGTGCGACCTCGCGGTCGCCTTTGTCCCGAAATGAATACAGTTGCTGCACGATTTCATCGCCGCTTTTCTGCGTATACATCTCAAGCGACTCGAGCGGCGGCCCGTCGTACTCCTCGAACCCATAGCGGGCGGCCACACTGCGCCAGGTTGCAAAGATGTGGTTGCGAAGGGTCAGGTCTTCAGGATAGAAATCGCGGAAGCCGGGGAGCGCTTTCCCTTGCATCACAAGAATTTAGCCCCCTCTAGCCCACCGGCGCAAAACCGGGCAGTCGCTCGAACGCGTCGCCCACGGTGTGAAACGAGCCCGTGACAAGAACCGTTTCGGCGCCGCGCTGAATGTCCTCGAGTGCGCGCGGGAAGTCGGGATCGAAATGCGATAGCGCATCCAAATCTTCGAGCGACCAGCGTTGCATCACGGGAATCGACGGCGGCACCGTCAGGATCAGCTTATCGACGACCGGCCGGAGAATCGCGAGCATGGCCCGCCAGTCTTTGTCATTGCGGATGCCCACCAATGCGTGCAGGGGCCGTCCGATTGGTGGATCGGCGGATTGCACCGCCTCGGCCACCACCTTCATTCCGTCGGGATTGTGCGCGACGTCGAAAATCCATTTCCCGCGCACCTCGAAGCGGCCGGGGATGTAGGCGTTGGCAAAGCTCGCCGGAAGACCCTTACCCACTGGGCCGAACGGCTCCGGGAGCGCGTTCAATATGGCGTGCGCAACCAGCGCGTTGGCCACCTGGTGCTTGCCGCGCAGTCCCAAGCGTGTGTCCTTCCTCGGCCTCAGCGTCGTGTCCACCATCATGATGGGATGGGCCCCACGCCGTTTGGCTTCCTTGACGATCTCCGACCTGATGTTGTGATCGGCTTCACCCGTGATAAAGGGGACGTTGGGCTTCGCGATCCCCGCCTTCTCGCGCGCAATCCCCTTCAGATCCGACCCCAGGTAATCCACGTGCTCGAGCGCGATCTTCGTGACCGCGCTGACCAGCGGCGTGAGCACATTCGTGGCATCCAGCCGACCACCTAAACCGACCTCGATAACGGCGACGTCCACGTCCCGGGCGGCGAGGTCGGCGAACGCGATGGCCGTAGTCGCCTCGAAGAAGCTGGCATCGACCCGCTCGATGTGCGGTTTGAGCTGGGCGGTCCATTCCGCGAATGCATCCTCGCCGATCGGCACGCCGTCCACGGTGATGCGCTCAACCGGGGAGACGAGATGGGGCGACGTGTACAGCCCTACGCGCCAGCCCTGCGCGCGCAGCTCGTGTGCGACGAAGGCGCACGTCGAACCCTTCCCATTCGTGCCACCGATGTGGATCGCCGGGAAATGGCGCTCGGGATGCCCCAGGACGTCGAGTAACCCTTCGGTGGGTCCGAGGCTCCACTTGATGCGACCAGCTTGTCGTGCGAAGAGAAACTGGCAGGCGTCTTCGAAGGTCAGTCGGCTGCCTCGGCCGGCCAGGCGCCGGTCATATGACGCAACAGCTGCGCGGCCGTGTCCCGGAGCTCGCCGCGGGGCACCACGGCGTCAATCATGCCGTGGTCGAGCAGGAATTCGGCCGTTTGGAACCCTTCGGGCAGGTCCTGGCCGATCGTCTGCTTGATGACGCGGGGACCGGCAAAGCCGATCACCGCACCCGGCTCAGCCAGGATCACGTCGCCCTGCATCGCATAGGAGGCCGAGACGCCACCGGTCGTGGGGTTGGTGAGTATGGACATGAACGGCACGCCCGCGCCCTGCAGCTCGGCAATCACGACCGACGTTTTCGCCATCTGCATGAGCGAGAGCACGCCCTCCTGCATCCGCGCGCCGCCGGAGGCCGAGACCAGAATGAGCGGCGTGCGCTTGTCGATGGCGTGTCGCGCCAGCCGGGCGATCTTCTCCCCCACGACGGATCCCATCGAGCCACCCATGAAGGCGAAGTCCATGACGCCGAGACTGACGGCCATGCCGTGCAGCCGCGCATAGCCGGTGCGAATCGCATCCAGTGGCCCCGCTTTCTTCACGGCGGCTTGCACGCGGTCGGCGTAGTTCTCGAATCTCAGGGGATCCGCGGACTTCAGGGTGGCGAACAGCTCGTGCCACGATCCTTCGTCGACCAGCAGGTCGATGTACTCCTGGGCGCTGATGCGGCGGTGGTGGCCACAATTCGGGCACACGTTGAGCGCACGAACGAATCGTTCGCGGATATCGACGTGCCCGCACTGATCACATTTTTCCCAAGCGTCCGCGGGGATCTCGAGCTTGACGCGCTCGGAGGTGCGCGGCTTCCGTTCCTTTTTGAACCAGGCCATTCGTGCCATATGTAGTGACGAAGCGCACAATTTGGGTTCGGTCTCCGGTGGACGCTAGCCCCGCGAAGCTAAGCTATTGTCCTAGCTCGGCATACCCAGACTGGCGAGACTCCCACGCCACTCGTAGCGCGATTCCCACGCCAATCGAGCACGCGAGGAGGAACGAGCCGCCGTAGGAGAAAAACGGCAACGGAATACCGGTGATGGGCATGAGGTTGATTGTCATGCCAACGTTTTCGACGATGTGCGTGAAAAACAGGCCCGCGATGCCGAACACGCAGAGACTCGAGAAGGGATCGGTTGCCTTTCGCGCGACGCGCAGCAGGCCGAACAGCAGCCAGCCGAAGAGCGTCAGCGCGACGAGCACGCCGACGAACCCCAGCTCCTCACCCACGATCGAGAATATGAAGTCGGTGTGCTGCGCCGGCAGAAACGCCAATCGTTTTTGCGTCCCTTCCGTAAACCCCTTCCCCAGGAGGCCGCCCGACCCCACCGCCACCTTCGACTGAATGACGTGCCACCCCGCGGCGCGCGGGTCCACGTCCGGGTTGAGGAAGGCAAGTAGGCGGTTTTGCTGGTATGGGGCGAGCCGATTCCAGAACGGGATGGCCAGTACGCCCCCCATGACGTTCGCCGCCATGATCACGATGCTCTCCCATACGTACGGGCGCCACCACAGCAGTAAGGCGGTCAGCGTGGCGATCCACACGCCCCAGGCCACCGTCGAGAAGGCAAGCACGAGCCCAATGACCGGGGAGGAGGCCAGCAGCAACAGCGAGGGTTTCGTCCCCGCCCAGAACAGCATGAAAAACAGAATGGCCACGAAGACGATGGCACTGCCCAGGTCGGGCTGCTTCAGGACCAGCAGGCAGGGTATGCCGGCGATGAGAGCGGGAGCGATCAGATCGCGCAGCGTGGAGGGCGGTTCGCGCATGGTGGCGAGCTGGCGGGCGAGCATCAGGATCACCGCCAGCTTCGCGAGCTCCGCGGGCTGGCCGAAGCGATGGCCGCCAATCGCGAGCCAGGACTTGCTCCCGGCCGCCGTTCCGGCACCGCTGCCGACCAGGAGGGTGAGCACGAGCAGGAACAGGGCGATGCCGTACACGAACGGCGTCGCCCACTCGACCATACGCGGCGACGTGCGGAAGGTGAGCACAACGATGATCAAGCCGAGCCCCAGCCACAGCAGCTGGCGGTGCCAGATCGTCTCGACGAACGTCGGGATGTCGGTCTGGCCGGCGGAATACAGCGTGGCGAGGCCGTACAGCGCCAGTGCCACCACGGCAATGACGACCGGCTTATCGAGTTGGCGGACGCGTGACAGCACTGTCGGGGATGACCGGACGGGTGGAGTCCGGACGGGTGGAATCCGGGCGGGTGAAATCCGGACGCACCGAGTCCGGGATCACCGGCATTGGGAAGGGCGCCGGTGCGGAGTCGTTGGGAACCGTCACCTGCAGAGTGGCCGCCGTGCGCTCGTCGATGCCGAGGTAGTGCGCGATGGCGCGAGACACCAGCGGAGCGACCGACGTGCCGTGGCGGGCGAACTCGATGATCGCGCCCACCACGACCTCCGGCTTGTCGGCGGGCGCGAAGGCGATGAACCAGCCATGGTCGAGACCGTGCGGGTTTTGTGCCGTCCCCGTCTTGCCGGCGATCGTGAGGTTCGCGAGGCGCGAGCCCCGCGCCGTCCCCTGCTCCACGACGGCAATCATGGCCCGCCGCAAGGTCGCGAGTTGATCCGCGCTGAGATCGAGCGACGCATGCTGCGATTTGGTCCCGGTTTGACGGACGACGAACGGCGTGCGCATCCGCCCGTCGCTGGCAAGTTGTTGGTACAACCGCACCATCTGAATCAGGGTCTGGGCATTCTCGCCCTGCCCGATCGCGAGGTTCAAAGCGACCGCGGACGTCCAGCGGCGCGGCCCATAGAGACGATCATAGTACTCGGGACCCGTCGGGAATTCGGACGGGATCTCGCCGGGCAGATCGATCCCCGTGCGACCGCGAAACCCCCAATCGTTGGCGTCTTCGAGCAACGAGCTCACGCCCAACTTGATACCAAGCTGGTAGAAGTAGACGTCGCAGCTTTGCGCGATCGCTTCGGTGAGCGTGAGATCACCGTGCCCGCGAGCGTTCCAGCAGCGGAAGAAGCGGTTGCCGAACTGGAGCCCGCCGCGGCAGGGGATCGGCATGTGACTGCGTGGACCGACGATCCCGCGCTTCAACCCCATTGCCGCGACGGCGAGCTTCCAGGTGGACCCGGGCGGATACCGGGCCTTGATGGCGCGGTCCAGTAACGGCGTTGACGGGCTTTCGCTCAGGGTTCGCCAGTAGGCCGGAGAGATGCCGCTCACGAAGGCATTGGGATTGAACGTCGGGGCGCTATACAGTGCGAGGACCTCGCCCGTGTTGGGGTTCAGCGCCAGCACGGCGCCACGCTGGCCTGGCGGGAATGAGCGCGCGATGTATTGCTGGAGATCGAGATCGATCGTGGTATGGAGATCGGTGCCCGGCACCGGGCTGAGATTCGCGGCCGCGGCAGCTTCCCGCACCATCTGGCCCCGCGCGTTGACCTCGACGAATCGCAGACCTTCGTCCCCGCGCAACAGGGAGTCGTACTCGAGCTCCAGGCCGTCCTTCCCCACCAGGCCACCGAGTCGCACCTTCGCGAATTTGGCCGTGCGTTCCGCCTCCGTGACTTCGGCCACGTACCCCACGAGCTGCGCGACCGCGCTGTCGGGGTAGGATCGCTTGGGCTCTGCCTGAATGAGCAGGCCGGGAATGGCGACGCGGCGTTCCTCGAGCGCGGAGACGACATGGAACGGCGCGTCGCTGAGGACGAGCGCGGGTTGGTACGGGGCACGCCGCACGCGTTGGAGCGCGCGTTCGATCGCGGCGCTGTCGATGTTGGCGATCGACGCGATGCGCGCGAGCGTCGATCGCAGGCTCGCCTCGGGACCCGGCAAGAGCGACACCGTGTAGCCCGGAACATTCTCCGCCATCACGTGGCCATTGCGATCGTAGATGACGCCGCGCGGCGCCGGGAGCGGAATCGGCCGCAGCCGGTTCGTTTCCGACTGCAGCTGATACTTGCCGTGCCCCAGGATTTGCGTGCGGAAGAACGCCAGCACCATGATGCCCAGCACAGTCCAGACGACGGTGCGGGCGATACCGAGGCGGCGATCGACCAGGTAGGGATGGAAGGCGTTCACGCGAGACTCCGTCGCGGCGGCATCAACCACCCGCGGAAGAACCACAATACCACGATGCCCACGAGCGCAGTCGAGAGGGCCTGCAACGGGGACCAGACCAGGAGCTCCCACGCGACCTGCGACCCCTGCAGCCGTCCCGCGACGAGCAAGACGATGAAGTTGCGGATCCAGGTGCCAGCGAAGAACAGACACCCTTTCACGAACACGTGCTCGGCGAAGAACACCGCCTTCGCCCAGGACGAGGTGAATCCCACGATGGTATGGGCCAGCGCGCCCGCGCCGAAGCTCGCCGGCGTCAGCGCATCCCGCAGCAGGCCGAGGATGAATCCTGCGGCGGCGCTCTTCCCCGGCTCTGCGCGGATCGTGTAGATGAGCAGCGCCAGGAGCAGGAAATCGGGGGCGACGCGATCCCCACCCAGATGACTGCGGACCGTGAACTGCAGCAGCACCAGGAGCGTCATGATGACGGGATACCGATAGCGGTCCGTGCGTCGTATCATGGCGGCGGCTCGCCGGAAACGCTGTCTTGCGGGATCGTGAACGCGTTCCGCAGATCGGATCCCGCCGGCCGTGGCGCGCTCAGAATCATGACATGCGACAACTCGGCCGGGTGAATGGCGGGTCGCACGAGGTACGTCCGCCCCCAACCTTTCTCCTCACCCGCGGGCCCGATCACCCGGCCGATCGGAATACCGCGTGGAAAGACGCCGCCGAGACCCGACGTCACGATCACCGTTCCTGTCGACACCTGCTGACGATACAACACGCCTTGCAGCTCGAGGAGCCACACGCCGGGACTCTCCGCCCCATGCGGCGCGGCAATGCCGACGACACTGCCGTCGGTGGCCATGGCGCTGGCGCGAAACTCGGGGTGTGCCCAGCTCAACACCACGCTGGTGTGCTCGTCGACGGTGGCCACGAGCCCGACCAGGCCCTCCGGGCTTACGACCGCCGAGAGTGGTCGGACCCCTTCTTTTCTCCCCGCGGATACCACGAAACTCAGCGGATTCGTTGGCTCGGGTTGGTGCAGGATCTCGGCGGTGACATAACCGCCGGCGAGGCGCGCGCTCAGACCGAGGAGATTCCGCAACCGCGCGTTCTCGCTGCGCAGCTCGGGCAGGAAGGTGGCGGCCAATGCCATCGAGTCGCGCTGCGCGACGACGGCGTCATAGCGATAGCGGGCCGCGGCGAGCAGCTCGGTCTGGCGCTGCAAAAACAGAAACGGCGCGAGCACGCTCTGCCGCAGTCCTTGCGCGAGCGGGTCACGCCATTGATCGGGAAGGCTCAGCGCGGCAATCGACAGCGCCACAAAGGCGATGAAGAGCAGCGTGTCGGCCCGCGACGCGTACCGATCCGTGCCGATCAGCATGCGACTAGGTGGTCAAGACGTTGCGGTATTTCTCCGGCGCGTCCAGGATGCGCCCCGCTCCACGCACCACGCAGGTCATCGGGTCCTCGTCCAGATGAATCGGCAGCCCGGTCTCCTGCTGTAACAGCAGGTCGAGTCCACGAATCAACGCCCCACCGCCGGCCATCACGATCCCGCGGTCGACGATATCGGACGCGAGCTCGGGAGGCGTGATCTCCAACGCGCGGCGCACCGCGTCGACGATCTGTTGAATCGGCTCCTGGACGGCTTCGCGAATCTCGCTGGAGTGGACGCGCACAATCTTCGGAATACCGGAGACGAGGTCGCGCCCCTTCACTTCCATCTCGCGCTCTTCGCCGATCGGGGCCGCGGACCCAATTTGGATCTTGATCTGCTCTGCCGTCGGCTCGCCGATCAGCAGGTTGTAATTCTTGCGCATGAACTGCACGATCGCCTGATCGAGCTCGTCACCACCCGTGCGAATCGATGTATCGGAGACGATGCCGGACAGGGCAATGACCGCGATCTCGGTCGTGCCGCCACCGATGTCGATCACCATGTTGCCCGTCGGCGTTTCGACGGGCAGGCCCACGCCGATCGCGGCGGCCATCGGCTCGGCCACCATGTAGACTTCCTTTGCCCCCGCCGATTGCGCCGAGTCGCGCACGGCGCGCTTCTCCACCTCGGTGATACCGCTGGGTACGCAGACAATCACTTTCGGTCTCACACGAAACAGATGCCGATCGATGATGGTCTTCAGGAAGTAGCGCAGCATCTTCTCGGTCACGTCGAAGTCGGCAATGACGCCGTCTTTGAGCGGCCGGACGGCCAGCACGCCATCGGGCGTGCGGCCGAGCATGCGCTTGGCCTCGAGCCCGACGCCTTTGATGTTGCCCGTAGCCTTTTCGATCGCCACGACGGAGGGTTCGTTCAACACGATCCCTTCGCCGCGGACGTAGACGAGTGTGTTAGCGGTACCAAGATCTACGGCGATTTCGTTCGCCGGGCTCCAGGCACCCATTTTTAAGTTCAGCCAGCGTGGCGGCACGTGATCGTCGGTAAAAGAGTGAGGCGGGTTGCTGCGAACGGCTCAAGGTAATGAAATGCGTAACCTCAAGCAAGGATGAAGCTTGACGGCCCCGGCGCGCCCGGCTAGGCTATCGCCCATGCGTCGCGTGACGCCCGACACAATCGCCATCGTAGACCTCGCCGTATGTGACCGTTGCGGCCTGTGTTTACCGCTGTGCCCCCCGGAAGCCCTCCATCTCGAGCTGAACGTTCTCACGGTCGACGACGCGGCCTGCACCGGATGCGAGAAATGCGTCGCCCCCTGCCCGGTGGGGGCGCTCGCGATGGTCGCCTATGCCTGACGTCGACATCCTGGTCGTCGGCGCTGGACCGGCTGGCGCAGTCGCGGCGTGGCAGGCGAAGCTGGCCGCGCCCGAGTTGGACGTGGTCTTGTTGGAACGTGACCGGGCGGTCGGCGCCCCCGTGCGCTGCGCCGAGGGCGTCGGGGACGCCGGGTTGCGCGAGTTTGCGAATCCCGATGGCGCCGATTGGGTGTCGCGGCGCATCACAGACGTCATCCTCGAGTCGCCCGACGATACCCAGGTCGTACTAGCCAACAGCGGAATCGGCTGGATTCTCGACCGGACTCGATTCGACGCGTATCTGGCGGCGCAAGCGGCCGCGGCCGGCGCGGCGGTGCTGGTCGGCGCCGAGGCGACCGCGATGTCCCGCAACGGCGACGAGCGCTGGCACGTCCGCGTAACAGAGCGTGGGCGCGAGGATCTGTATCGCGCCCGCATCGTGATCGGTGCTGACGGCGTCGAAACCATGGTCGGCCGCTGGGCCGGGCTCGACACGCGTGTGCCGGCGCGCGACATGGAGTCGTGCGCGCAGTACGTGCTCCAGGGGATCGACTTCAATCCCAACGCCATCTACCTGCAGTTCAGCAATGCGATCGCGCCTGGTGGCTATGCCTGGATTTTCCCGAAGGGTGTGGGCATCGCGAACGTGGGATTGGGTCTCGTGGCGCTGAAGACGAATGGCCACAACGCGCGACAGTATTTGGATGATTGGGTGGCGCGGCGGTTTCCTTCCGGCGTTCGCACGGGCTACACCGTCGGCGGGGTCATCGTCCACACGACGATCAAGAAGACGTACGCCGCTGGGGTCCTGGTGGCGGGCGACGCGGCCCACATGATCAACCCGCTGTCGGGCGGTGGCATCAACAATGCGATGAAAGCTGGGCGGCTGGCCGGTTGCACAGCCGCGGCCGCAGTTCGCGAACACGACACGACCGAACGCCGGCTCGCGAGCTACCACAAAGCCTGGATGGAGGTGCTGGGCGAGGATCACCTCAAGTACTACCGGCTCAAGCAGGCGCTCGAGCATATGGACGACGCGTTCTTGAATTCTTTGGCGCGAACCGTCAACAAGGTTGTGCCGGAGAAGCGAACCCTGGGACGCGTCCTAACGCACGCGATGATCAGGCATCCGCTACTGATTCCGGTAGTGGCGAGGTTTTTCGTCTAGCGACTGCCTGCATCAGCGTGGTTCCCACCGCACACCGATTCGCCGCATGGGCAACGATTTTTCCCGCTGCGCCGAGCACGTCGTTGCGCAATCCGAGCGGGATATTGCCCACATCCCAGAAATAGACGGGCACGCGGGCGAGATGTAGCGCCATGGCGCTGCCTTTCACGCCGCCAAATCCGAGCTCGTAACCGGCATGCTGCGCATGGCTCAGCACACGCTCGTCGACCGCTCCGAACGGATAGGCGATTGCGCGCCCGCCCTCAGATCCCAGACGCGAGGTGAGAGCGTCGCGTGAGCCTGTGAGCTCGGTTTCGACCGTCGCGTCATCGAGCCAGGTGAGCCGGCGATGCGTCGCGCCGTGCGATGCGAAGTCGAAGCCACGGGCCCGCCACTCGTCGATCTGCGTCCAGCGCAGATGTCGCAAGCGATTCCACGTATAGCGAACGTCCCAAGTATTCGGCTTGCCGATGTAGTCCGTGATCAAGAACGTCGTCGCGGTGAAGCCGAGGTCGGCGAGGACGGGGTAGGCGTACTCGGCCAACGAGGCGTACCCGTCGTCGAAGGTCAGCAAAAACGTGCGTCGTTCGTCGTGCGTCGTGCGTGGGTTCGCGAATTCGTCCAGCGTCAGTGTGTGCCAGCCGGCGCGCGCGAGGGCTGTCATCTGCCGCGCGAAGACAGACCGACCCACCCGAGTGACACCGAGCTCGAGCGGGCCGCCGACGCGGTGATAGCAAAGGACGGGTGGGTGGGTCAGTGCGGCCACATCCAGGTGAAGACGGCGCACGTCACCAGGGTGAAGATCACGCCGTCAAACGTAGCTTTGAGCGTCATGGCCCAGGCCCGGCGGTACCAGATCGACATCTGCCACAGCGCCAGCGTGTAGCCGAGGAACGCCGTCGTTCCCACGAAGCGACAGACCGCTGCGAATGGCGGCCCGCCTGGTGGAATCGCCGAGCCACCGATGAACGCCGCAAACACACTCACGACCACGCAGTACCCGAACCACTGCGAGAGATTGGAGACCAACGAGCCGCTCCAGGGCGGCATCACCGTCAGCAGCACCGCCGGTCCGCGCTTCATCTTCTCCTTGAACTCGGGTGAACGCATCTGGGCGGGATCGGCCGGGCGCGGCATCAGATAATCGCCCGGAGGAATCCCGATGGGGCGCAGCGCGTCGAGCACGCGGTCCTCGCTGGGATAGCGCGGATAATCGCTCTTATGCCACAGCGGGGTCATGTGGATGATGGAGCTGACGACGAGCACCGCCACGGCCGAGATGAGGATCGGCACCCACAGGGCGGACAACGCGGTCATTCAAGCCTCCCGGTTTCAGGCGCGTCTATCGTAGCGTCTTGCGCGACGTGCGGCAATCTTGTCAGCTCTTCAAGCGCCGCGAGGACGCCGTCGGCGCCCGGATTCTGCCCGACGTCCGACAGGTAGCTCCAGCGGATGATTCCGTCCGCATCGATCACAAACAATGCGCGCTCCGAGAAGCCGTCCCGATCGCGATAGGCGCCGTACTTGCGCGAGGCCTCGCCCTTGGGCTCGAAATCCGCCAGCAGCGGGAACTCGAGCTTGCGCGCGTTCGCATAGGCGCGGTGGCACCAGACGCCGTCGACGGAGATCCCAACCAGCTCCGCGCCATGGCGTTGGAATTCGGGTAACACCTCATTGAAGAGGGCCAGCTCATCGCCGCACACCGGACTCCAATCCGCGGGATAAAAGGCGAGAATCACCGGCCGCCCTCGCAAACTGGCGAGGGAGAGTCGTTCGTCAGGCGACTGCTGCAGCGTGAAATCGGGTGCGCGTGCACCAGGTGACAGAACCATGGAATCCTCCTTGATCACCGAGCTATCCGTCGAGGGGACCAGCCCGTAGCTTAGCTCGATGACGGCCCCTCTGCTTGCCCTTCTCGTCGCGGTCCAATTCGACAGCGCGCCTAAGCCTCGCACGGTCATGGCCATCGGCCAGGTCGCCCTCATCAACACGTTCGTGAATCGCGTCGACGCATGGGTCTTCAAACAGGATTGGGCGCGCTCGGGAACGCGGGTCTGGGGTGAGCATCTGCGACTCGGCTGGGAGTGGGATGAAGATGCCTTTACCACCAACATGTTCGCCCATCCGTATCACGGCAGCCTCTACTTCAACGCGGCACGCGCCAACGGCATTGGATTCTTTCAGGCAGTGCCGTACGCCATCATGGGCTCCTGGACCTGGGAGTACTTCGGCGAGAAGTACCGCCCGTCGCTCAACGACTGGTACATGACCAGCTTCGGGGGCATCACGCTCGGCGAAGTCTTTCACCGTGTCACCGCCACGATCCGGGACAATCAGGCCACGGGGCGAGGACGCACCCTGCGTGAGCTTGCCGCATTACCCTTGGATCCCATCGGCAGCTTGAATCGTCTGGTGCGAGGTCAATGGCGGGCGCGCGGCGTGAATCCACCCGAGCATGACCCGGGTCCGTACATGTTCCGCATCGGAGCGGGTGCGCGCTTCGCCAAAGGGCTGATCGCCGATAGCGGCGCCGCCAAGATGGGCGCTGTGCTCGTGGACTTGCTGTATGGTGACCCATTTGCCACGGAGTATCGGAGTCCCTTCGACCAGTTCGGCGTGCGCTTGATGCTGAGCACCAACGGAGGATTCAGCTCACTCCGAGCTTCCGGTCGGATCTATGGCGCCAATCTCAACAACCCGACGCGTCGCGCGCGGCACGTGCTGGCCGTGAATACGCGCTACGACTATTTCAAGAATCGGGCACAGAGTGTCGGCGGTCAGAGCGTCGAAATTGGCATCAACTCGCGCTGGCCGATCGGCTCGCGTGGGTACGCGTTCCGGACCTCGGTCTTCGTCGACGGAGTGCTGCTCGGCGCCATCGATGCCTCGGGAACCGGCCTTGGGACGCGCACCTACGACTTCGGACCGGGCGGAGGCGCGCGGTGGGAATTCGCGTTCGACCGTCACGGCGCGCGGTTCGTCCGGGTATTCGGCCAATTGGAGTACATCCATGCCGTCAGCGGGGCGAGCGCCGACCACATCGTGGACTTCAGCGGGATCGAAGCCAATATCCCAATAACTCGCGGTTTAGGCATCGCCGCGCACAGTACCATCTTTCACCGTACCAGCCGCTATTCCACTGCACCCAAAGACGAGCGGAACTACCCGGAAGCGCGGCTCCTCCTCGTGTGGACCAAGGCCGGCGGGTTCAAACCCTGAGACGCACGATCTGTCGGATCGCCCTGAGCATGTTGCTCGCCGCTCCCGCGTGGGCGCAACGGGCGGACCGGCCGCACCGCAGCGGGTTGTGGGTGGAGCTCGGCGCTGGACCGGGACGCGTCCGCATCGCGTGCTCCGGGTGTACCAACGTCGTCGCCGCCGGCGCGCCGACCAGTTACTTCAGAATTGGTGGCACGGTATCGGACCGCGTCGTCATCGGGCTCGAGGTGTTCTCGCTGCTCGATCGTGCATTTGGCTTCTCACTGGGCGACACGTCCACGACGGCCGAAACCGCGACCGCCACGGTCGTGGTTCTCTGGTTCCCCGGTCGGCGTGGTTTCTTCTTCAAAGGCGGCGTCGGCCTGGCGGCGGGGCAATTCACCGTCCCCGGCACGGCCGGAGCCGATACCAGCAACGGCGGAGGCATTGGGCTGACGTACGGCATCGGCTGGGACTTCGCGATCTCTCGCAAGCTTGCGATCACCACGAACTTCGCGGCCTACGTGACCGCCGTGGGTGACGTGGTCCTGCCCGGGCGGCGAGTCGACGACGTGATCGCGACGATGTATCAGGGGGCGATCGGCTTCACCTTTCGGTAGGATGGTGGAGGTACGCCACCATCCTCCCCCAACTCTCGCCTTACCTCAGTATCTCATCGCCATCCCGAGCGTGCGCCTCCATCTGCCGCTTCACCATCTCGTAATAGACCCCGCGTGCGCGCATCAAGTCGTCGTGGGTCCCGCGCTCGATCACCCGGCCCTCTTCCATCAAGAGAATCGAATCGGCGCGGTGGATGGTGGAGAGCCGGTGTGCGATGACAAAGGTCGTCCGGTCGGCCAGCAGACCGGCCATCGCCGCCTGAATCAGCTGCTCGCTCTCGGTATCGAGATTGCTCGTCGCCTCGTCCAGGATGAGAATCTGCGGCCGGGCGAGGATCGCACGCGCGATCGCCAGGCGTTGCTGCTGGCCACCCGAGAGCTTGACTCCGCGTTCGCCGATCGTCGTCTCATACCCGTGCGGCAACCGGATGATGAATTCGTGCGCATTGGCACGCCGCGCGGCGTCCTCGATCTCAGGATCGGTCGCATCGTGCCGGCCGTACGCGATGTTGTCGCGCACCGAGCCATCGAACAGGAACACCTCCTGTTGCACGAGAGCGAGTAAGTTGCGATAACCCCGCAGCCGAAAATCACGCAAGTCCACACCGTTCAGCAGGATTCGGCCATGCGTGGGATCGTGGAAACGCGCGACCAGATCCGTCACGGTGGTCTTCCCCGCCCCGCTTCTGCCTACCAGCGCGACCACCGAACCGCCTGGTGCGACCAGGTTGAAGTCGCGCACCACCGGCATGCCGGGGCGGTACTCGAACGCGACATCTTCGAACCTGAGCTCGCGTACGTCCGCCGGTGCCTCCCGGGCGTCCGGCCGGTCCGGCTTGTCCTGCTCCATGCCGAGCACCTCGAACACGCGCTCCATGGCGGCCAGCGAGCGCTGCATCTCCGAGAAGGAGTTCACGATGTTCCAGACGGGATTGAGGAGCAGGAACATGTACCACTGGAAGGCCATGATGTCGCCGACGGACGCGCGACCCACGATGTTCAGATAGCCGCCGAACCAGACGATCACCACGCTGATGCTCGCTTCCAGCAGTCCCCATGATGTCCAGAGCAACAGCTCACGCCGGTGCGCGAACAGCTCTTTGCGCAGCACTGTGTGGCGGCCCAGCATAAAGCTGAGCAGCTCCTGGACTTCTTGCCGGAAGGCCCGCACGACGCGAATCCCGGAGAACGTCTCACCGACTCTGCCGTCGACGATTTCGACGTCTCTGCGGACCGAGCGATAGATCGGCCGGATGCGGCGAACGAAGATCAGACTCAACACCATCACGCCGGGAATAATCGCCATCGCCGTCAAGGCGAGCTGCCAGTTCAGGGCGATCAGAATGACAATGGCGATCACCAGCCGGATCCCCGAAATCGCGGGCGACACAATCGCCATCTGTAGCAAGCCCGTCGTCGTTTCGACGTCGCCGGTCAGGCGTGACAGGATGCCGCCCGTCTTCATTTCCCAGAGCCGCGGCAGCGGCAGGTGCAGCAGCCGCTCGTACAGCGACCGCCGCAGCGACAACATGACGCGCACGTTCAGCAGGCGCTGGCGATAGTCTTGGAAGCCGCCGCCCACGTGGGACAGGATGATGACCGAAAGGAAAACGAGGCCGGTAAGGTTCAGCCGGGTCAAACGCGCGGCGTTGTCGAGCCCCTTGTTCAGGATCACACGATCGACGATGAACCGCATGAACAGCGGCTCGATCATCTGCAAACCGGCGACCACCAGGGCGACGAGGAACACCGCGCCGAGCTCGTAGCGGTGCGGCCGGAGCCAGTTGACGTACTCGCGCAGGTAAGCGCGGCGGGAGCCAGGGGGGGAGGCCGTCGCTGGCCCTTCCCCGGGGCGGCGGCCGTCTTCGTCGGCGACGGCGTCCAGCCGCCGGTGCTTATAGTCCTCGACGAACTCCTGGTATCGCTTGCGCGAAGAACGAGCGGGGCTCACGAGACAACGTGAACCCCGCTCGGAACGCTAGTCAACAGGCGGCTATTTGCCGAGATCGTTGACCGCCGCGATCAACACCTGGACCTTGGCCTGATCGCTCGATCCCCGTGCGTCGGTGCCCAGCTGTGTCGCCAGCGTACTCAGCGCCCTCCGCCGCGCCAGCCCCGACGCCTTCTCCGCACGCTGCAGTGCGGCGCGCGTGGCCTTGATCCGGGCCGCGGGTAGGCCCTTGGACCGTTCCAGTTGATCGACATACGCCCGCGCCACGACGAAGCTGGCCGGCCACACCAGCTTCTGCTGATCCTGCGCATTGAGATAGTCGAAGTGGATCAGCTTGGCCGCGTCGATCTCGTTCTGCGAGAGCAGCGGGCTGGGCTTCAGCTCGAGAATATCGAGCCCACGCGCGATCTCCGAGCTGATGATGTAGCCGTTGTACCAGTACGCCGACCACGAGCCGGCGCCGACCAGCTTGGTCGAGTCCATCGGCCCACGGTCGAAGAACGCGATCTCCTTGGGGTGCGAGGGGTCGGTCCAGTCGAACACGGAGATGCCGCCTTGATACCAGCCCTGCGCCATGATGTCGCGGCCAGGCACCGGAATCAGCGTACCGTTGTGCGCCACGCAATTCTCGTTCGACGTCTGCGGGACCGGGAGCTTGTAGTAGCTCTTGAAGTCCATCGTGCTGCCGGAAAGGGTGAAGATCGCGTCGGCGCCCCACTCCGGCTTGTCCGTGACGCGGCAGCGCGGCTGCAGCCCACCGCCCCACTCGTCCGTAAACAGGATCTTGCTGCCGTCATTGTTGAACGTGGCAGAGTGCCAGAACGAGAAGTTCGAATCGGCCGCCGCCCCGATGCGCTTCGGGTTGGCCGCGTCGCGGATATCGAGGAGCAGACCGTAGCCACCGCAGGCGCCGCCCGCCAACCCGATGGCCGGATAGACCGTGATGTCGTGGCACTGCGTCGGGCCGGTGCGGGGCCCAACCCCCATCCGCCGGCGGTTCGCTTCGACGCGCTGCGCGAAGATACTCTGCGCACTGCTGCGCAGCACCAACGTGTCGGCGGCGGTCGGCGTCCCCGTGCCGCCGCGTGCTTTCACGATGCTGTCGAGCGCTGCGGTGACGAATCCGTGGCCGAGGATGACGTCGCGGCCTTCGAACGTAAGCACGACACCGCCGGCCGCGCGGGCGGAATCCACTTGGCGTTTGGCTTCGGCGATGTCTTCGGGGGCCTCCCCATGGCGCGGCGGGGCGACGAGATCCTGGAAGATGCGTGGTGAGCTGACGACGTGCGCCTGCTCGGGATGCGCCAGCGGGACCTGAATGACCTCGATCCGGAATAACGCGGTGTTGGGCGTCGAGTCCGGCGCGCCCACCGCACACCCGGCCAGTTCGTTCGGTGAGCGGACGGGAGCGGAGCCAGAGACGTAGATGTAGACGTTATCGGTGTCGTTCGGCTGCGTCACGACGGTATGCGTATGCGAGCCGCGGCAGGTCTGGACGTCAGTAATGTGGCGCGGGTTGGAAATGTCGGTCGCGTCGAAAATGCGAATGCCGCGCAGGCGGTCGTGACTGACCGTGTCCGCTACCCCCTCCTTCCCGCAGTCCGTGCGACCGTTCAGCGCCTCACCCGAGACGAACAGCAGGTTGCGGTAGACGGAGACATCGCTCTGCGAGCCAGGGCAGACAAAGGCACGCCTGAGCACCGGATGCTTGATGTCCGAGATGTCCCAGACCTGGACGCCCGAGAAATTGCCCTGAATGACATAGTTGCCGCGAAACGAGAGATCGGAGTTGATGAAGTTGAAGTCGCCCGGGTTCGCCTTGTTGAGAAAGGAGTCCGAGGGCGGCGTGGTCGATACGAGCTGCAAATTCCACAGGGCCTGGCCCGCGTCGAACCAGCCGGCCTTGAGGCCGATGCGAGGATCCGGCGCAGTCGCAGCGCGTGTCGTTGCGGACGACGTGTTGTACGGTGACTGCCCGTGCGCGCTTGCGGCCGCGGCGAGCACCAGGAAGGCGGAGGTGGTCACGAAGACAAATCGAGATTTCACTGAGAGCTCCGTTTGAGATCGTCCAGCATGAGTGTCATACGATTGATTTCAGTGGTCTGGTCGGCGTTGACATCGGACGCGAACCGGAAGATCGGGCCGTCCTGTGCCGCCCCCGGCACCGCGAGGAGCTGCTGCACCATCGTGATCGCACCCTGGTGGTGCTGAATCATGAAGGTCAGAAACAGCCGGTCGAACTCGGGCCCGCGCGCAGCATCGAGCTGCGCCATCTGTTCGGGGGTCAACATGCCCGGCATCAGCATCGGCTGGTCCATGCCCTGCATGATGTGCCCGCGCGGGTCGGCCGGCGGCACGTACTCGCCGTGCTCACGCAACCAGCGCTGGGCAAACGTGATTTCGTCAGTTTGGGCGACGACAATCCGCTCGCACAGCACGCGCACCGCGGGACTCGCGCCATGCGACGGCGCCCATTTGGCCATCTGAATCGCCTGTGCGTGGTGGCCGATCATGCCGGCGACAAAGTGGACGTCGGCGGGTGTGTAGTTCTTGGCCGTCTGCGCGGTGGACGCCCCGGCTGCTGACGCGGTAAGGGCCAAGACAAAAGCAATTGATCTCATCATTCCGGTATAAAGCTACCCCGAATAAGGCGCCTGACGAGCGTCCACTCCGCGGTTGAGAAATGAAACATGCGCACCGCTAGTTTATAGCATGGCCGTTTCGCCTCCGATCGAACCCATGCTCGCCAAGATCGCGGAGCAGGTCCCGCGGGACGGCGACTATTTGTTCGAACCCAAGTGGGACGGCTTTCGCGCGATCGTGTTTCGCGGCAAGGACGACGTCTACATCCAGAGCCGAGACCTGCGACCGCTGGATCGGTACTTCCCGGAGCTGCACGCGGTTTTGCTCGAGCAGTTGCCGAGCGGCGTGGTCGTGGATGGCGAGATCGTCATGCCCACGAAACACGGGCTCGATTTCGGTGGACTGCAGATGCGGCTGCATCCAGCGGCCTCGCGCGTGGAGAAGCTCGCCAAAGCCACTCCTGCCGCGTTCGTCGCCTTTGACTTGTTGGCATTGGGTCGGAAGAGTCTCTTGGACGTCCCGCAACAGGAGCGGCGTGTCGAGCTCGAGAAACTCTTCAAGAAAATGCGGCGTCCCCTGTACCTGACTCCGATGACACGCGACCGCGCTCTCGCCGTCGACTGGCTGCAGCGATTCGAGGGCGCGGGGCTAGATGGCGTGGTGGCCAAACCCGCTGGGGCGACTTATCAGCCCGGGAAGCGGGCGATGTTCAAGATCAAGCACGTGCGCACGGCGGATTGCGCCGTGGCGGGATTCCGCTGGCACAAGAGCGGCAAGGATGCCGTCGGATCGCTGCTGCTCGGGCTCTACGACGACGGTAGGACGCTGCAGCATGTGGGCGTCACGTCCGCGTTCACGATGGCGATGCGCAAACAGCTGGTGAAAGAGCTCGCGCCGTTGCGTAAAGACGCGCTACCGCGACACCCGTGGCGAAAGTGGGCGGATGTCGAGGCCGAATCGAGTCGGATGCCTGGCGGGCAAAGCCGCTGGAGCGCCGGCAAGGATCTGTCGTGGCAGCCGCTGCGCATCGCGCGCGTGTGCGAAGTGAAGTACGACCACATGGAAGGCGACCGCTTTCGCCACCCGCCAGTGTTTCTCCGCTGGCGACCGGACAAGAAGCCCAAAGACTGCCGTTACGACCAGCTCGAAGTCACTCCGGCTTACGAGCTGGAGAAGGTGTTCGGGGCCGGATCTTCTCGGGGACGTGTTGCAGGTTGATTCGAATCCGATACCACGCGGATGACCGGCCGCGCATCTGATCAACCAGGACGTCAGCCGGCTGGAGTAGTTTGGCAATGCGAGGGTGCCGCTTCTTCCATTGCGACAGCCCCGCGAGGGCTTCCCGCTTATCCTTGCCGCGGCTGACCTCGATCAGCGGAAACTTCGGGACCCGGACCCCGCGAGCCTTCGACGGTTGCACCCGCGGGGGCTCACCGGGCTGCTTGCGATAGTGCGGCGGCCAGGGCGCGTCGCCCATTCCCTCCTTCTCCTGGCGGACCGACAGCTCGAGCAGCTGCTCCAACGATCCGGCGTGATCGTCCATCGCCGCATGTCGATCACCGACCTCCGCAAACCGCCGCGGCATCGTGCCGAGCGTGAAATCAGCGGGATCGGCGACATCGACCTCATCCCAGCTGAGCGGCGCTGAGACCAGCGCATCCGGGACGGGCCGGATGGAGTAGGCCGAAGCGACGGTCCGGTCCTTCGCGTTCTGGTTGTAATCGAGAAACACGCCTTGTCGCTCTTCTTTCCACCATTTGCTTGTGGCGAGCCCCTTGCCCCGCCGTTCCACCTCACGGGCCAGCGCCAATGCGGCGCGGCGCACCTCATCAAACCCCCAGTGGCGCTCGATGCGGACAAAGAGATGCATGCCGCGCGATCCTGACGTCTTAGGCCAACCAACCAGACCCAGCTCCTCGAGCACCGCCCGAGCGATCTGCGCCACTTGCCGTACCTGCGGCCACTTGATACCGGGCACCGGGTCGAGATCGACCCGCAGCTCATCGGGATGATCGAGGTCCTCGGCGCGGACCGGATGCGGGTGCAGCTCGAGACAGGCGAGGTTCGCGAGCCAGGCCAGCGCAGCGGGCGCACGCGGCACGACCTCGTCGGCGGTGCGGCCGGAGGGAAAGCGCAACGTAACCACTTCAATCCAGGGTGGCCGAGACTCGGGCGCACGCTTTTGATAGAACGACGGAGCGTTGATCCCGTTCGGGAACCGGACGAGCATGTTGGGGCGCCCGCCGGCGCCCCGCAGCGCGCCGTCTGCAACGGCCACGTAATAGTTGACGAGATCGAGCTTGGTGTACTTCGGCTTTGGAAACAGCACCTTGTCCGGGTTCGAGATCGTGACCTCGTGACCCCCAAGGTGAAGCGTCGCGGGCTCCCCCGCGCTCATTTAGGACGTGGGGGTGGCATCACGGCGATCGATTCCGGAAACCACGCTTCCGCGCATACGGGAGCTCCCGGTTGAGCGCGAGGATCATGCACGTCATCGTGCTGTTGAAGCGATTGCTGGCGGCGGCGGCGACCCATCGATCGCGCCACATAGAGAATGACTCGTTTCATGGCGGCAATATTGGAAGCGGTGTTTGCCTGTCAACGGCCAGAAACTCCACGTCACCAGTCTCCACAGAGTACTCGGCGCCGACAATCAACAGGCCGTCTCGCTCGATCCGCCGCTCGAGCAGAGCGGATCCGTGCCGCAGCTGATGGACCGAGGCGCGCACGTTCGCGCGAATCGCCTCGTGCGCGAGTTTCACAGCGTCCCGCGCAAGTGGAGTTCCGAGTAATGGCTCGACGGCGGGCCGGATCCGACCTACGATCGCACGGAGGTTAGGCGACTGATTGGCCTGCGGTTGGCGGAGCTCCTCGAGCGTCGCCGCGACAGCGCCGCATTGGGTGTGTCCCAGAACCACCGCCAGACGCGTTTCGAACCGCTCGACGGCAAACTCCACGCTGCCGACCTGTGAGGGCGCGACGATATTGCCCGCGACCCGAATGACGAAAAGGTCTCCAAAGCCTTGGCCAAACACCAGCTCCGCGGGAACGCGTGAATCGGAGCAGCCGAGCACGATGGCGAACGGTTGCTGGGCCGCACTGGGACGGCCCACCGGGCCGTGGCCGCTTTCGACAAATCGCCTGTTGCCCTCCCGCAGGCGCGCCAGCACCTCCTGCGCCGGTATCATCAGCGCGGCGGAGGGGTTCCTTGCGCCTTCTGCAGGCTATCGCCCACCATGCGCGCGATCTGCTCCCCCCAGGTCTCGCCCGCCGCCATGCTCTCCTTGAAGATCGTTGGTTGGGCGGCCGTCAAGCGTTGACCGATCGGCGAGGTGTAGAACCGGACGAGCTCCTCGAGCTCGCTCTGGGTCAGATGCGAGGCGTAGATCGGCACCAGCATGTCAATGAGCTGCGTGGTGTCGCGCCGCGCGTGCGCGAGAAAGGCGTCCCAGAAGGCGGCGGGGATCTGCGGGCTGCTCTGTCGTTGGGAAGCGATCATGGACTCGAGATTGCCGAGCATCAGCCTGGTTGCGCCACTGGCGGCAAGCAGCTTCCGGGCCGAAGCTGCGGCGGCAACATCGGCGGGACGACTCGGCTGCGCCTGGCCATGTGCGGTGGAGGCAATGACGACAAGACCGCAGAGCGCGGCGAGAACGGCACGTTTCATAGCTTGCTCCTGATCAAACGAGAAGTGCACCGCCGAGGTCAGGGGCTCGACTGCGCCCGCCGCCGCGAGACGATCATACGTACGATGAGCACGCCAATCGCAATTCCGATCACCCAGCCGAAGATCGCACCCGTGCGACCGGCACGATCGGTGGACGACAGCCAGTTAGTCTCGCCTTTGAGGGAGCCGAGGACCGAGTTGAGGATGGTCAGACCCTCCGCAGCTCGCGCGCTTGGCCCGGCAACGATCACTTGAATCGCCTCGCGCCGCAGCGGCACCTGGGCGGTGTAGACGGTGATCGCCGTGCCGGTCCGCCCCGTGTCGGTCCGGATCGCGTCAATGTCGAGGCCTTTCCATTTCACGCTCAGCAGCTGGGACTGGCGGGGCAGATCCGCCGGCTTCAGATGTTCGCGACCCAAGGTTGCGTGCATGCGCTGGACGCAGAGCACGAACGCGCCGTGTGATGATTGGGACCCCTCTCCCGCCCAACAGCCGACCACGTCCTTCCCTCCCGCAAACTCCGCCGGAATGGCGACGAAATCCTCGGGCAGGCTCATGACGTAGCCGAGCTCGGCGTTCGTAGTGGCTTGCAGCACCAGCAGGATGGCATGAATGAGCATGGTTGGGCTCAGACCAGGGATTTGGCGTCCGCGAGCGGTAGCCCGAACGCCTCGGCTACGCCCGGGTACACGACCTTGCCTTCCACGACATTCAGCCCCAGGAACAGGCTGGCGTCCTGTTTACACGCGGCTTGCCAACCCAGCCGCGCGAGCCTCTTGGCATAGGGAAATGTGGCGTTCGTTAGCGCCAAGGTGGACGTGCGCGGCACGCCACCCGGCATATTCGCGACGGCGTAATGAATGACGCCGTCCACGACATAGGTCGGCTGATCGTGCGTCGTGGGTTTCGTGGTTTCGATGCAGCCGCCCTGATCCACCGCCACGTCGACAATCACCGAACCCTGCTTCATCAGCTTGAGATCGGCGCGCTTGACCAGACGCGGCGCCTTCGCGCCGGTGAGCAGTACCGCGCCGATCACGACATCGGCCTTGGCCAGCTGCTCGAGCACGTTATGACGGTTGGAGTAGAGCAGGTCAACGTTCGGCGCCAGGACATCGGAGAGGTAGCGCAGGCGGTCCAGTGAGATATCGAGGAGGGTGACGTGGGCGCCCAGCCCCGCGGCCATCTTCGCCGCATTGGTCCCGACGACGCCACCACCGAGGATCAGGACTTCCGCAGGGAGTACCCCCGGCACCCCGCCGAGCAGAATCCCATATCCACCGAAGACCTTCTCAAGGTACTTCGCGCCTTCCTGGACGGCCATGCGACCCGCGACCTCGCTCATCGGCGTGAGCAGCGGCAGCTCCTTGGTCGGCAACTCCACCGTCTCATAGGCGATCGCGACGCAGCCCGACTTGATCACGGCTGTGGTGAGGGGCTCCGACGCAGCAAAGTGGAAATACGTGAACACGACCTGCCCCCTGCGAAGCCGGGCCCATTCCGGCTCGATCGGCTCCTTGACCTTCAGGATCATCTCGGATTTCGACCACACCGCATCGGCGGAGGGGACGATCTCCGCGCCCGCCGCGCGGTAGGCATCGTCGCTGAAGCCGGAGCCGAGGCCTGCCCCCTGCTCCACCAGGACTGTGTGCGCGTCGGTGGCGAGCGACTCGGCGCCGGCCGGCACGAGCGCCACGCGATGCTCCGCAGTCTTGATTTCCTTGGGCACGCCGATGATCACGGTTTGCCTCCGTTGGGGCCCAGCGACACCACTGTCTGCCGCTCCGGCGCGAAGAACTCTTCGGCGAAGCCCGATACCTCGTCGGCGGTCAGTGCTTCCACGGTGCGCAGGACCTCATCCAGGCTGCGATACTGCTCGCCGTAGACGGCCGTGCTCGCCAAACGATACATCCGGGACGTGGGGCTCTCCAGCGACAGCATCAGCTGCCCGAGGGTCTGCTGTTTCGCGTCCTCGAGTGCCTCCCCCCGGAGGCCTTCTTTCGCCATGCGCGCAAACTCGCCCCGGATCGCCTCGGCCGCTTTTTCGGAACGGCCGGGTTGCGTCCCCACGTAGACGCCGGCCATCCCGACCGCCCGATAGAACGACGCGAAACTGTAAATCGCGTACGCCAGGCCGAGTTCTTCGCGGATGCGCTGGAACAGCCGGCTCGACATGCCACCGCCGAAGATGTTGGACAGCACCAGCAGGCCGTACTTCCTGAGGTCCGCGTATGGGATCGTGTCGGTTGCGAAGACGATGTGGGTCTGCGCGGTGTCCTTCTCAAACGTGCGGGTGGCGCCGCGGACGGCGGGAGGCACGGGTGGCACCGGCGGCGGCGGCTGGTCCACCGCAGCTTCCCCATCGAACCACCCTTGCGCCTCCACTTCCTTCAACAGCGCGTCGTGGGTCAGGTTGCCCGCCGCGGCGATGACACAATTGCCGGGGAAATAAGCACGGGCGTGGAGGTGCTTCAGGTCCTCGGCCGACAGTGCGGCCACGGTCTCCTTGGTCCCGAGAATCTGGAAGCCGTAGGGATGGGTCGGCCACATCGCTTCGTACGTCAGATCGAAGACTTCGTCATCCGGTGTGTCTTCGACCGTGCTGATTTCTTCGAGCACCACCTGGCGCTCGAGCGAGAGATCGCTGTCGCGCAGTATCGGCCGGCGGACGATGTCGGTGATCACGTCCAGCGCGCGCGGCAGGTCGGCATCGAGCACGCGGGCGTGGTAGGCCGTTGCGTCACGGGACGTGTAGGCGTCGAGCGATCCCCCGCGGGACTCGAGGGAGAGCGCGATTTGTTGCGCCGTGCGCCGCTCCGTGCCCTTGAACACCATGTGCTCGAGCAAGTGCGAGACGCCCATTTTTGGTCGCAGCTCGTGCGCGCTCGCGGTCCGCACCCAGACGCCGATCGCGACCGACCGGACGCTGGGCTGGCGCTCGCTGAGCACGGTCACACCGTTGGGGGCGGCCGTGCGGTGGATTTCCCGGTCGAGGCGAACTGTCTCTAGCGTGGGGGCCACGGGGGGGCGGGGCTAGTTCTTCTCGATCAGCGCTTTCCGCGACAACCGCATGCGACCGCGCTCGTCCACCTCGAGCAGCTTCACCTTCAGATGGTCGCCCTTTTTGACGACATCCTCCGTCTTTTCGGTGCGACCGTGCTGCAGCTCGGAGATGTGGAGCAGCCCCTCGACTCCCGGGATGATCTCGACGAACGCGCCGAAGGCGGTCGTGCTCTTCACGACGCCCTCGTAGACCTTCCCCACCTCGGGCTCCTGGACGATGCCCGACACCATGTCGCGCGCCCGTTCGGCGGCTTCGCCGACGCCGGCGATCGTGACCAACCCCGAATCGTCCACGTTGATCTCGGCGCCCGTCTGCTCCTGAATGCCGCGAATCGTTTTGCCCTTGGGGCCAATGAGGTCGCCGATCTTATCGGGACGGATCTGAATGGTGATGATGCGCGGCGCGTATTTCGAGAGCTGCGAGCGTGGCTCGGGCATCGCCTGCTGCATGATGTCGAGGATGTGAATGCGTGCCTTACGCGCTTTCTCGAGCGCCTGGCCGATCACGCTCCAGTCGAGCCGCTCGATCTTGATGTCCATCTGAATCGACGTCACGCCGTCGCGCGTCCCGGCGACCTTGAAGTCCATGTCGCCGAGATGGTCCTCGGTGCCGAGGATGTCCGTGAGGATCGCGGTGCGGCCGCCTTCCGCGATCAATCCCATCGCCACACCCGCGCACGCCGACTTCACCGGGACGCCGGCGTCCATCAGGGCGAGCGAACCGCTGCACACCGTCGCCATGGACGACGAGCCGTTCGATTCGAGGATCTCGGAGACGATGCGGATCGTGTAGGGGAACTGTTCGTACGGCGGCAGCACTGCCTGCAGCGCCCGCTCTGCCAGCGCGCCGTGGCCAATCTCGCGCCGTGACGTGCCCCGCACCGGCTTCACTTCACCGGTGGAGAACGGCGGGAAGTTGTAGTGCAGCATGAACGACTTCGTCGTCTCCTGCGCGACGTCGATCGAGTCGATACGCTGCTCGTCGTCCGTGGTGCCCAGCGTGACCGTCGCGAGGGCCTGGGTCTGGCCGCGCGTGAACAGCGCCGAGCCGTGCGCGCGCGGCAGCCAGCCGACCTCGCAGGTGATCGGCCGGACGGTGTCGAGATCGCGCCCGTCGACGCGCTCGCCCGCCGTCAGCACGCGCTCGCGCATCGTATTGTATTCGATCCCTTCGATGACTTCCACGATCTCACGCAGCTTGTCGGGGAATTCCTCGGCGAGTTGGTCGCTGATCGTGGCCTTCATTGCGCTGAGTGCCTGGGTCCGTTCGGCCTTCTCCGCAAGCGTCAACGCTTCTTCGACGCGCGGCTCGGCGAGCTCCTTCACGCGCGCCGCCAGCTCCGCCGGCGGCTCGGCCTTGGTCCATTCCAGCTTGGGCTGCCGTACCGCTTCGACGACCTGATCGGCGACTTCGAGCAGCTCCTTGATGCCCTTATGCGCGACCTCGAGCCCCTTGATGATCTCCGCCTCGGTGAGCTCGAGCGCGCCGCCTTCCACCATCACGATCGAGTCACGCGAGCCGGAGACGGTCAGGTCGACATCCGAGAACTCGAGCTGCTGGAACGTCGGATTCAGAATCCAGGCGCCTTCCACGCGCCCGACCCGCACCGCCGCGATCGGCCCGTTCCATGGCACCTTGGAGATCGAGAGCGCGGTCGACGCGGCCACGACGCCGAGGACGTCGGCATCGTTTTCCTGATCGGCCGAGAGGACGTAGACGAAGACCTGCACTTCGTTCTTGAAGCCTTCGGGAAAGAGCGGCCGGACCGAGCGGTCGATGACGCGGGCGGACGTGACTTCTTCGTCGGAGGGCCGGCCTTCGCGCTTCAAAAAGCCGCCGGGGATTTTGCCGGCGGCGTAGGCCTTCTCGCGGTATTCGACGGTCAGGGGAAAGTATGGAAGGTTGGCCACGTTTTCGGAGACCGTCACCGCGGCCAGCACGGCCGTCTCGCCAAACTGCACGAGACACGATCCGGCGGCCTGTTTGGCCAGTCGCCCCGATTCGATTTTCAGGGTCCGGCCGGCGAAATTTGTTTCTACGCGCTTCACTGCGTTGCCTGTCTAGAGCACTGGTAAACACGCGGAGCGCCCCGGTGCTCTTCCCGGGGCGCCCAGCGCGACGCCTTGTACGGCTTAATGTCGGAGACCGAGCTCGTCGATGAGCTGCCGGTACTTCGCAAGATCGGTGCGCTTCAAGTACTCCAGCAGGCGGCGCCGGCGGCTGACCATGCGCAGCAGGCCCCGTTGCCCGTGGACGTCCTTGGCGTGGACCCGGAAGTGCTCGGTGAGGCTGTTGATCCGCTCGGTGAGCAGCGCGACCTGGACCCGGCTCGACCCGGTGTCCCGGTCGTGCAGCCCGTATTTCCTGACCGGCGTCGTCTTGTCGTACATCGTCCCTGTTCCCTAATCGTTGGAAGCGCCGTAGGTTAACCGACTTGCACCTCTTTGTAAAGTGACTCGCGCCGCTACCGACCTCGTCGGCCACACGCTTGGCCCCTATACCCTGGAGCGCCTCCTTGGCCAGGGCGGGTTTGCCTGGGCGTTCGTCGGCCGGGAGGCCGACGGGACGCCGGTCGCGATCAAGGTCCTCAAGCCGCGCTACGCCGGCGATGCCCAGTTCGAGAGCCGGTTTCGCAACGAGAGCGAGACGGCGGCGAAGCTCGAGCACCCCAACATCATCCGCATTCGCTCCGTCGCGAAGACCCGCGAGCACGTCTACTTCGCCATGGACCTCTGCGCCGACAGCTTGGGGGCGCGCATCGCGCGCGAGGGACCGCTGCCCGAGGAGGATATTCTCCGCCTGGCGCGCGACATCGCGGCAGCACTCGAGTTCGCGCACCAGCAAGGCGTCATTCACCGCGACTTGAAGCCCGACAACGTGCTCATTCGCTCCGACGGGGCCGCCGTACTCACCGACTTCGGCATCGCGCGTGCGGTCTCCGGCTACGTCGCGTCCACCGGCGTGAACATGACGATCGGCACACCGCACTATTTGTCGCCGGAACAGGCACAAGGCCGGCCGCTCGACCCGCGGGTGGACTTTTACGCGCTGGGCGTGACCCTCTACAAGGCCGCCACGGGTGAGTTGCCATTCAGCTCGAACGACTGGTTCGAGCTGGCGCGCATGCACGTGGAAGATCCGCCGCCGTCGCTCCGCCGCAAACGTGCCGAGCTGTCGAAGCGGTTCGAACGGGTGGTGATGAAATGTCTCGCCAAGCACCCCGACGACCGCTATGCCAACGCCGCCGAATTGGGCGCGGATCTGGACGAAGTCGAGCAGAAGCGCAGGCCGTCGCTCCCGGTGGGCACGGCGCCGATGGGAACGTCGCAACCCGAGGCGCTGCCCGATCCACGGACCCGCCGGCACACCTGGCTGGTCCTTGCGGGCGTGGGTGTGGGACTGCTGCTGCTGGTGGGTTTGGTGGTGCGGCTTATGCGCTGAAGACCCTTCGGAGCGCCCTTACAATCCTGGTGAACAAACTCGGACGGGGGACGGGGGACGGGGGACAGGTAACACCAACATTCAACACTCCTGCAACCACCTCACGTAGCTCCGCGTCGAACTTCTTCGGAAATGGACGATCCGCGAGCCGAACCGCGAAGCCAGGCTGTTCCGCGCTGCCCACGAGCTCAATGACGCCGGGATGAGCACGCTCGATCACCTCGATAACCGGCCTTAACGCGTCCCCCCTCCCCCGTCCCCCGTCTCCATAGTATGCCGTGGCTACCACGCCCACCAGCTGCTGCGTAGTTATCCGTCCGGCAGCGTAGTCGGCCAGCGCGTCGTTAACGGAAGAGGCGGAGGACATCGTTGCTCAAGGCGACGACCATGATCGCCAGGACGACAAGCATGCCCAGCTGGGTGAGTCGCAGCCGCAGCTGCGGTGAGAGTGGGCGGCGGCGAATCCCTTCGGCGATGAGGAACATCGCGTGCCCGCCGTCCAGCACCGGAATCGGCAGCAGGTTCAGCACCGCGAGACTGATGGAGAAGAACGCGAGGAAGCTCAGGAATTGCACGAGGCCGAGGCGCGCAGCCTGTCCCGAGACCTGGGCGATCGTGATTACGCCTCCCACTTCCCGGACCGACGCGCGACCCAACACGAGGCGCTTGATGCTCTCGACCATCACGACGACGGTGCTCTCCGTCTGCTTCGCCCCGTCCACAACCGCCTGGCCCACGGAAATGCGCCGGTTGACCACAAAGCCGCCCTCGGCGCCGATGTAGCCGAACGTCTTGGGTCGGGGAGATTGACTATCCGCCTCGGTTTCGGGGCGGGGGGTCACGCTGAGCTGCACGATCGAATCCCCGCGCAGCACACTCAGCGCGATCGGCCGCTCCGGGTTGACCCAGAGTCTATGGATGAGATCGCTCCACGACCGCACGGTGTCGCCGCCGGCGCGCACGACCAGGTCGCCAGGTTTGAGACCGGCCCGTTTCGCGGGCTCGCCCGGCAACACCTTCCCAATCCGCGCCGGCATGAGCGGCTCCACTCCCCAACGCGCGAGCGCGAGCCGGGCGTTGTCGTCGCGCGGCGCTGTGAACCGAATCGTGCCCTTCCCTGCCACCTGCAGCAGCACCGTTCCCGTATCCCGGAGCAGATGCATCTGCACGTCCTCCCAGCTCCGGACGGTATCGCCGTTGATGATGGCGATGCGGTCGCCGCGCTGGAGTGTGGCGAGGGCTGCCGCACCCGGGGGCAGCCGGCTGACCAGTACCGTGTCGATCCGGGTCGTGGGTCGCGTGGGATTGCCTACCGCAATGCCGAGCCCCGTGTAGATCACAAATGCGAGAATCACGTTCATGGTGACGCCCGCCAGGATCACTGCCATCCGCGCCCAGAGCGGCTTCTTGTCGAACGCGCGCGCCGGATCGATCGGGACGTTGGCTTTGCCACCTTCGAGCTCGCCCGCCATCCCTTCTTCTTCGAGGCCCGCCATCTTCACGTACCCACCGAGCGGGATCCACGAGATCCAGTACTCCGTCTCGCCACGACGCCAGGCGATGAGCGGCTGCCCAAATCCCAGCGAAAAGCGCAGCACCTGAATGCCGACGGCTTTGGCGACGATGAAATGCCCGAATTCGTGTACCGAGATCAGCACACCGAGCACGACGATGAGCGACGCGATCGTCAGGAGCACGCGGCCTCCCCCGCCAGGCGCCGTGCCTCGGCATCGGCGGCGAGCACCGCTTCGAGCGACGTGGCATCGCCGCGCTGCGGCGTTGCTTTTGTGACGCGCTCGATGATCTCCGCAATGCGCCCGAAGGGAATGCGCTCTTCGAGAAAGAGCTGCACCGCGATTTCATTCGCCGCGTTGAAGCGCGCCGGCGCCGTGCCGCCGAGCCGCGCCGCCTCGCGGCCAATGACGTAGGCCGGGAAGCGATCTGGTTGTACCGCCTCGAACGTCAGGGCGCCGGCCGCAACGGGATCGAAGCGGCGCACGCCCTGATCCGGCACGCGATCGGGGTAGGTCAAGGCATACAGAATCGGCAGCTCCATCGTCGGAAAGCCCACCTGCGCGAGCACCGAACCGTCCACGAACTCCACGAACCCGTGAATCACCGACTGCGGGTGAATGACCACGTCGACCCGGGTGTACGGAACGTCGAACAGAAAATGCGCTTCGATGACCTCGAGCGCCTTGTTCACCAGCGTCGCCGAATCGACCGTGATCTTCTTGCCCATGGTCCACGTCGGATGCTTGAGGGCTTCCGCGACCGTCGCCCGGGAGACACGCTCCGGCCCCCACGTGCGGAATGGACCGCCCGACGCGGTGAGAATGAGACGCGCGAGCTCGGTCGGCTGCCGGCCGGCCACGCATTGCAGCACGGCGCTGTGCTCGGAATCTACCGGCACGATCTCACCGCCGCCCTCCCGCGCCGCCTGCGCAACCAGCTCGCCCGCCATCACCAGCGTTTCCTTGTTCGCGAGCGCGACCCGCTTGCCGGCACGCAACGCGGCGAGCGTCGCCTCGAGCCCGGCGGAACCCACGATGCCATTCACGACGATTTTCACGTCGGGATGGGTCGCGGCTTCGACGAGGCAGGCAGTACCCTTCCCCCGTCCCCCCTCCCCCGTCCCCCCACCATTCACCAGGCCGACGAATGCCGGCCGCCAGTCCTTCTCCTGTTCGGCGAGCAGATCGCGATTGGAGTGCGCCGTCAGCGCGACGACCCGAAACCTCTCCCGTTGCCGGGACAAGACTTGGAGAGTCGATCTCCCGATCGACCCAGTCGAGCCCAGGATCGCGACGCCGACGCTCATATCATCCCGAACATGCGATACAATCCTGCCGCCGTAGGGATCACGAAGTACAGCGAGTCGAGTCGATCGAGCACGCCGCCGTGACCGGGAATGAGTGCCGAGGAGTCCTTGAGGCCCGCTTCCCGCTTGAACAGCGATTCGGCGACGTCGCCGACCTGGCCGACAATGGAGACGGCGAGACCAAACAGCAACAGTTGTCCGGCGCTGAAGCTCCAGCCCTCTCGGTTCAGGACGAATTTGCCGAGGGCGAGTGCCGTGATCACGCCCCCGAGGGTACCGCCGACCGCGCCGGCATGCGTCTTCTTCGGGGACAGCACGGGAGCGAGTTGGGGTCCCCCGACGGCCGTGCCCACCACCATCGCGGCCGTGTCGCAAATCCAGGTAATGACCAGCGGGAACAGCGTCAGGAGGACATATGCCACGGGCCGGATGGCGGCGTCGCTGGCGTGCCGGATCGCGATCAGAAAGGCCAGCATACCTGACGCGTAGAGGCACCCGAACAGTGTAATCGAGACGCTGGTGAGCGGCCGGCGGGTCGGTCCGCGCCGTGCCATCGCGATTGCGAGTGTGAGCATGAGCCAGATGGCGCCAAGATAGAGCGCGGGCTCGGCCCAGCGAGTCTCGGAGCCTTTCGCCCAGTAGGCGAGGAGTGGAATCGCCGCCGCCGCGAGCCAGCCGGTCCGCTCCAGGGCCTCGATGCCCTGGCGGCGTCCGAAGTCATAAATCTCGCGCGCGCCCAGCACCCCCAGCAGCGCCAGCGTCGCTGCCAGCCACCAGCCGCCCAGCCAGATGACGCCGATCACGAGCGGAATGGCGACCGCGGAGACGGCGATGCGCTGCACCAGGTTTTGCGAGGGCATCAGGACGCGGTGACTTTGCCGAACCGCCGGTCGCGGCGCTGATAATCGAGAATCGCATCGCGCAGGGTGCGGCGGTTGAAATCCGGCCACAGCACCGGGGTGATGTACAGCTCCGTGTAGGCCAGCTGCCAGAGCAGGAAGTTGGAGAGCCGCTGTTCGCCGGACGTCCGGATCAGCAGGTCGGGGTCGCCCCACGGCGCGGTGTAGAGCTTGGCGCGGATCGCCTCTTCGTCGATGTCTTCGAGCTTCTTGGTGCCCTTCAGCACTTCCTCCGCGAGCAGTTGCGCCGCCCGCGCGATCTCGCCGCGCGATGAGTACGAGATGCAGAGGTTGAGGGACAGCTTGTCGCCGCCCGCCGTCTCGCGCTCGACACGCTCGACAGCGGCGCGCCCGCCCGGAGTCAGCCGGCTCCGGTCGCCGAGCACGTGCACCCGCACGCCTTGTCCGCGGAGCTCGGCGACTTCTTGTGCGATGTATTCCTCCAACAGATCCATCAGCGCCGAGATCTCCGGCGCCGGGCGGTTCCAGTTTTCTTCCGAGAAGGCGAACAGCGTCAGGACCTCGACCCCTTCCGCAATCGCTCCTTCGACGGCTTCCCGCACCGCCTTCATGCCCGCGCGATGGCCGAACGGCCGCGGCAGCCGGCGTTCGTTCGCCCAGCGGCCGTTGCCGTCCATGATGATCGCGACGTGGCGGGGGATCGGTCCTGGCAACATCAGACTTCCATGATCTCCGCTTCTTTGGCCTTCACGGCTGCGTCGACTGCCTTGAGATGCTCGTCGTGCACCTTCTGCACTTCCTTCTCGGCGTGCTTCTGATCGTCCGAGGAGACATGCTCGGTCTTCTTGATCTTGTTCATCGTCTCGGTGCGCGCGTGCCGGATGGCGACGCGACCCTCTTCGGCGAACTTGTGGACGACTTTGACCAGCTCCTTGCGCCGCTCCTCCGTCAACGGCGGCACCGGGATCCGAATGATGTTGCCGTCATTCGAGGGCGTGAGACCCAGATCGGATGCCAGGATGCCCTTCTCCACCGCCTTCATCAGGCTCTTATCCCACGGCTGCACCGTCAGCAGCTTCGGCTCCGGCGCGGCGACGCTCGCCACCTGCGTGAGCGGCATGTCGTTGCCGTAGGCTTCCACGCGCACGAGATCGAGCAACGCCGTCGTCGCCTTCCCCGTGCGGACCGTGGAGAATTCGCGCTTCACCGCCTCGACCGCTTTGTCCATGAGCTGCTTCGCGTGCTTGACGTGATCGCTCAGCGGAGTCATTGGACGATCGTGCCGACGCGCTCACCGGCCAGAACCCTCGCCGTCGCGCCGGGCTGGTTGATGTTGAACACCACGATGGGGAGCTTGTTCTCTTTGCACAACCCGAAGGCGTTGGCGTCCATCACGGCGTAGCCGTTCACCAGGGCTTCCTGGAACGTCAGCGTCGGCAGGAACTTCGCGGCGCGGTCTTTCTTGGGATCGGCGGTATAGATCCCGTCCACGTTGGTCGCCTTGAGAATCACTTGCGCCTCGATCTCCAGGGCGCGCAGCACCGCGGCGGTGTCGGTGGAGAAATAGGGATTGCCCGTCCCGCCGGCGAAGATCACCATGCGCCCCTTGTCGAGATGCCGCACGGCACGCCGGCGAATATACGGCTCCGCCAGCTCCTCCATCCGGATCGCCGTCATGACGCGCGTGTCCACGCCCTTCTTCTCGAGAATGTCCTGCAGCGCGAGCGCGTTGATGACGGTGGCGAGCATCCCCATGTAGTCCGCCGAGACGCGGTCCATGCCCTGCTCGCTCGCGGCCGTGCCGCGGAGGATGTTGCCGCCGCCGATCACCAGACCGAGCTGCACGCCGGTCGCCGCCACCGATTTCAGCTCATCGGACAGCCGCTCGATGACGGCGAAATCGATGCCGGAAGCTCGCCCACCCGCGAACGCCTCTCCCGACAGTTTGAGAAGCGCACGCTTGTAGGCGAGCTTCTGGCTCACTCAGTTACCTCCGAGCTCGAAGCGCACGAACCGCCGTACCTCGACCTTCTCGCCGGTCTTGCCGGACAATTCCTTCACCAGATCGCCGACGGTCCGCTTGTCGTCCTTCACGAATTTCTGCTCGAGGAGGACGTTCTCCTCGTAGAACTTCTTTATCATCCCATCGACGATCTTGGCGCGGATGTTCTCGGGCTTCTTTTGCTCCGCGACCTGCGACTCATAGACCCGCCGTTCGCGCTCGACCACGTCGGCCGGCAGGTCCTCGATGCGGACCGCCAGTGGCTTCGTGGCCGCGACGTGCACCGCGATCTCCTTCGCCAGCGCCTTGAAGTCGTCCGTGCGCGCCACGAAATCCGTCTCGCTGTTCAGCTCGACGAGCACGGCCACCGAGCCGTCATGGTGCACGTACGATCCGATCCATCCCTCCGACGCTTCGCGCCCCGCGCGCTTCTCCGCCTTGGCCGCGCCCTTCTTGCGCAGAATGTCGACGGCCTTATCGAGATCACCGCCACACTCCTGCAGCGCGCTCTTACAGTCCATCATGCCCGCCCCAGTCCGGGCGCGGAGCTCGGCTACGAGTTTCGTCGGAATCTCTTTCACAGAAGTCATTGCGTCCTTTCCCTTTCACGTCCTCATAAAAACGCCGCCCTCGCGCCGTGAAGCCCGGGGGCGGCGGTCGGTTGTTCAGCACACAGAGTTGTTACGACTCGCCCCCGCTAACAGGCTCTGCCGGGGCGGGCGTTTCTTCCGTCTTCATCCGGGCCGCGATCGCTTCGGGCTTCGGGCGCCGCTTCCGCCGCGCCGGCCGCTTCTTGCGGTCGCCCTCTACATCGGCCTCACCGGTTTCGGTCGAGTACGTCGTGCCTTCCCCTTCCTCGCCCGTACCCGCCTCCCGCAGCGGCATCTGGCGGCGCGCCTCGGCGATTACGTCCGAGATCGCGTTCGTGATCAGCGAGACGGCGCGAATCGCGTCGTCGTTCCCCGGAATAGGCACGGTGATCAAATCCGGATCGGCATTCGTATCCACGATCGCCACCACCGGAATCCCCAGCTTGTTCGCCTCGGCGACCGCGATTCGCTCCTTCTTGGCGTCCACCACGAACAGCGCACCGGGCAGGCGGCTCAGGTTCTTGATGCCCGCGAGATTCTTGTCCAGCTTGCCGCGCTCGCGATCGAACAGCAGCTGCTCCTTCTTGGTGTAGTTCGTGAAGTCGCCATCCGCCGCACCCTGCTCCAGGTCCTTGAGCCGCTTGATCTGCTTCTTGATCGTCTGGAAGTTCGTAAGCGTGCCGCCGAGCCAGCGCTCCGTCACGTAGAACGCGCTGCAGCGCTTGGCTTCCGCCTCCAGGATCCCCTTGAGCTGCTTTTTGGTGCACACGAACAGCACGCCTTCACCCTTCAGCACAACGTTGCGCAGCAGCTCCTGCGCGACTTCGAGCTGGCGCATCGTCTTCTGCAGATCGATGATGTAGATGCCGGAGCGTTCGGCGAAGATGAACCGCCGCATCTTCGGATTCCAGCGGCGAGTCTGATGGCCGAAGTGCACACCTGCTTCCAACAATTCCTGCAACTGAGGCTGAGGCACGCTATCCCTTTCCTTGGGTTATTCCGCCGTCACCGTCTTCTCTCAATCCACCCCGAAGGGACCCAGACTGAGATCGGGTGACGTGTGTGATTTTTTTCGTGCGTCGTTCGTCGTGCGTCGTGCGTGAGGCGTCAGCGCTGTTACGCACGACGTACGACGCACGACGTACGGGTTATCTCTTACTGAACTGGAACCGCTTACGGGCTCCGGCCCGTCCAGGCTTCTTGCGCTCGACAGCGCGCGGATCCCGAGTCAGCAAGCCCTGCTCCCTGAGTTTCTTCCGATGTCTGTCGTCCGCCAGCACGAGCGCGCGCGCAATACCGAGACGCAACGCGCCGGCTTGTCCCGTGAGCCCGCCACCCACCACACGCGCCTTCACGTCAAACGCGCCGAGCGTGTCGGTCGCGGTGAACGGCTGCTGGATGTGCGAGACGAGCGAGGGTCGGGGGAAATAGTCACCCAGCGTCCGGCCGTTGACGCTCCACTTCCCCGAACCGGGGGTCAGATACACACGCGCAATCCCGAGCTTGCGACGGCCGATCGCGTGCCAGCGCAGCTCCGGGGTGGGGGCCGCGGTCATTTGGCCTCCACGAGCGGCGCGGGCTGCTGCGCCGCGTGCGGATGCTCAGGCCCGGCGTACACCTTCAGCATTTGCTTCACGTGCTGCCGCGACAGCGTGGTCTTGGGCAGCATGCCCCAGACCGCCTTCTCGATCACGCGCTCGGGGTGCTTGCTGATCACCTTGCTCACCGGCGTAAACCGTTCATGGCCCATGTATCCCGTATGCCGGAAATACCGCTTCTGCTCGGTCTTGCGGCCGGTCAACTGCACTTTCTCGGCGTTGATGACCACAACGAAATCGCCGCCGTTCACGTGCGGCGTGAAATTCGGCTTATGCTTGCCGCGCAGGATCTGCGCGATCCGGCTCGCCAGCCTGCCGAGCGGCTTGTCGGCAGCGTCAACCAGCCACCAGCGGCGCTCGATGTCCTCTTTCCGAAGCGAAAAAGTCTTCATTGCCCCAACTAGGTGTCTGGTGCCAGGTGTCAGGTTTTTCCCGCCAAATGCCTGACACCAGAAACCAGGCACCTGGTTTTAAGCAGACGCGAACTCTAACCGGGGCGTAAGGCTCTGTCAACCTGAGGGTTGCGTGGGTTCGGCCGAAAGCGTGACGAGCGCCGCCCCCTTTTCCACGCGGTCACCGGCCTTCACATGAATCTGGGCGACGATCCCGCGGTGGGTCGCACGCAACTCATTCTCCATCTTCATGGCCTCGACAACCACCAGGCCCTCACCAACCTCCACCACCTCGCCTTCACTCACTTCGACTCGCACGACCAATCCCGGCATCGGCGCCTTGACGACTCCCCCCGCCACCACCTTGCGCCCCTGTCCTGTCAGGGCCTCGATCTGCTTCGACCGGTCGTCCTGCACCTCGACTTCGACCCGCTCGCCAACCGCACCCAAAGCCCAACGACGCGCGTCGAGCTGCTGGCAGGCTACCGTCCACGACTCTTTGCCCAGCAACAAATGCAGCAGGGGTGTGCCGGGGATCGCCGCGGCGTGCGCTTCGAGTCGCTCGCCATCGATCGTTACGGAACCGCCGTCGACATCGATGACGTAGGTGTGAGAACCGATCGTGACGTGGTATCTCATGAAACGTCGGACGGTCGGACGGTCGGACCCCGTCCGACGCTCATGCCGCCTCCAGAACAGCGACAGTTTCCACGTGGGCAGTCTGCGGAAACAGATCGAACGCGCGCACCGCCTTGACGATGTAGTTGACATTGAGCCGCTGCAGGTCGCGCGCGAGCGTCGCCGGGTCACGGGAGATGTATACGAGCTTGGAGACCGGCTCCGATGTGAGCCGCAGCGAGACGTCCCAGTGCAATCCGGCGCGGGGCGGATTGACGACGACCGCATGCGGCGCCGGTAGACTGGCCAACACATCCTCGGCACGCGCGGCGATGAAGCGCGCAGCTGGTAAGCGACTGCGCCCCCAGGCCACGGCCTTCTCGTCTGCGTCGACACTCACGACGCCGGCGCCCCCTTCGACCAGCAACGCCGCCGTGTCGCCGACGCCCCCGTAGAGATCCCACACCGTCTGGCCCCGGACATCTCCCAGCTGCTCCACCGCCCAGCGGCGCGCCAGCCTCGCCATGCCTGGGTTCACTTGCTCGAACGCGGTCGCCGGAAACCCGGTCGCGGGCCCGGCCATTACCCGTGCGGCCCCATCGACGGGCTGCCACCAGCAGACTACCTCGTAATCCACTTGCATCGCGTGACGCAGCTCTTCCGCGCGCAGCCACGGCTCACCCGCGGATTCCGCGATGATGTGACGCCGCTCCTCGCGATCGAGCCGCAACGTCAGACGCGTCAGTGGCTGCGGCAGCAGCGCAATCCGACTGCGCAGCTCCCGCCACAGTGCCATGAGCCGGAAATCGGTGATGTGGCAATCAGCAAGCGGGAAGACGAAGTTCGGCCGGTCATACGGGTGCATGCCAACCGCCTTTGCCGCCCCTTCGCCGCCCTTCGCCGCCATGGAGATTTTCGAGCGATACCGCCACTCGTCGAGACCCTCCACGATTTCGGGGTCCTCGATCTGGAGTTTGCCGAGCCGCCGCAGTGTCTCACCGACGATCGCGCGCTTGGCCTCAAGCTGGGCATCGTAGGCGAGATGCTGGAGCTGACAGCCGCCGCAATGATCGCGGACGTAGTGCGGGCATGGTGCCGCGACTCTCCCCGGGCCGGCTTCGACGATTTCGCCGATGTCCGCGCGGGCGAAGTTGCGATGGCGCTGCAGCGACCCTTCCCGCAGTCGGATCCGATCGCCGGGCGCGGTCCTAGGCACGAACACGACTCGACCATCGCTCAACCGACCCACGCCATCTCCTCCCACCGCTATGCCGGTGATGGTCACAAGATCCGTCACTCCAGACCGTCCCGAAGGCCCACGCGCCGACCCTCCATGACCCACGCTGACAGCCCCGGGGCCGTCCGGCCGTCAGGCCGTGCGGCGGTCGTCATCGACCGCCGCTCGTCAGCGACTATTGCCGCCGCCACCGCCAACGCGCGTTCCAACCCCGGGCGCGGCGGGGCCGCCAGCACGCGCGCGCCAGCGCGCTCGAGGTACTTGATGTCGATCTCCCCCTTCAGGAATTCGGCGTCATCCATGACGCGGAGATGAAACGGCTGACTGGTCGGGAGACCGACGATCACCAGCTCGCTCAACGCGCGTCGCATGCGCTGAATCGCATGTTCCCGTGTCTCGCCCCATGCAATCAGCTTGGCGAGCAGGGGATCGTAGAACAGGGTCACGTCGTTGCCCGCCTCCACCCCGGCATCCCAGCGAACGCCCGGGCCGCTCGGCACGCGGAGATACTGGAGCACGCCCGTCGCCGGGAGGAAGTCATTGAACGGATCCTCGGCGGTGATGCGACACTCGATCGCCGCGCCTCGCGGATGCAGCTGGCCACCGGGACCGGTCGCGCCGTGGACGCGCATGGGCTGCCCCGCGGCAATGCGCAGCTGCTCGCGCACGAGATCGACACCGTACACGAGCTCGGTGATCGGATGCTCGACCTGAATGCGTGTGTTCATCTCGAGGAAAAAGAACTCGCCCGAGGGCGTGAGCAGGAACTCGATGGTTCCGGCGCTCACGTACCCCACCGCACCGGCCGCCGCCGTGGCCGCCTCCGACAACCGGCGCCGCAGCGCCGGCGACACGGCAACCGACGGCGATTCCTCGATCAGCTTCTGGTGGCGGCGCTGAATGCTGCATTCCCGCTCGCCGAGCGCGACCACGCGACCACGATGGTCGGCGAGGATCTGGATCTCGATGTGCCTGGGTCGCTCGAGGTGCTTCTCTACGTAAAGGCTGCCGTCACCGAAGGCCTTCTGGGCCTCACGACGCGCCGCTTGGAAGGCGCTCTCGACGTCGGCGTCACCCGCGACGAGCCGCATTCCTTTCCCACCACCGCCCGCGGCCGCCTTCAAGAGCACGGGATAGCCGAGGCGCTTGGCCTCCTTCCGCGCTTCGATCGGATCGCGCAGCAGCGTCGTGATGCCAGGCACGACGCGTACGCCGGCCGCCTGCATCCTGCGACGGGCCTCGGTTTTGTCACCCATGGCCCGGATGGCGGCAGCCGGTGGGCCGACAAAGATCAGGCCCGCTTCGGTGCATGCGTCGGCGAATGCTGCACGCTCCGACAGAAAACCGTACCCCGGATGGATGGCCTGGCAGCCGGTATCTCGCGCCGCCGCGATCAGTTTCCGAATGTCGAGATAGGATTCCGTCGACGGCGCGGGGCCGAGGAGCACGGCGGCGTCGGCGTGCCGGACGTGGAGTGCGAGGCGATCAGGCTCGGAATAGACCGCGACGGCCTCGAGGCCTTCCTCGTGACATGCGCGAATGACGCGGACCGCGATCTCACCGCGGTTCGCAACCAGCACGCGCTTCAATGACACCCGACCTCGGACCCGAGTTGGAAGGTGTCGAACGCCTTGCAGAGACCGCCGACATTGTTCACAGCGCGGCGGTAGATCGTGGTTGCAGCGATCGTCCACGTTTCATGCTCGTCGACCGCCAGGCGCAGCGCGGCGAACACGAAGTCCTGGGGGGGCACACGGTCCGCCTTCCCTTCTTTCCCGCTCACCCAGACGAGCGGCCGTTTGTTCCATTTGACGCTGCGCTCGTCGGGCGGCCGCTCGAGTCCCATACTCGCGCACACCGCCCGCGACTGCCCCAACGCCCGCAGCCGGGGATCGCGCGTGCGCAGCTCCCGAAGGGCGCGGTTGCGGAGGACGCTGTCGCCGCGCCAGCGATCGAACGGCACAACCGTGAGGTCGGGTCGCAAACCCCGCGCAAACCGGAGATACCACGCCGCCTGCGTGTCGGTCTCGTCCGCGGTAAACAGGATGCCTTGATGCGGGCAGCCACGCAGCAGATTCTCGCCCAGCTCTTCGAGGACGGGCGGCAGCCGCAGGGTCTCGGGCAACGTGTGCCAGGTGAGCGTCGCGGCCGCAGTCCCTCCGGTTTCCCAGTCCACGTACGCGAGTTCGCCGAACGCATAGACGCGATAGACGCGTGCCGAGTCCGCGGTCCGGGTGCCGGTGCTGAATCGCGCGGCGCGCTCGAAGGCGAGCTGTGCGGTGTCCAGCGTGGCATGCGCCCAGACGGTATCGACTGTCATCGGCTTCTTGTGGGCGTGATACTCCACGCCCCACTGGAGGTATGCTCGCCCCAACTCCAGCCACGCGGCGCCATCCGTCGAGTCCGCGGTGACGCGTGCCCACAACTCCGCCCGCACCGAATCGGGGTGCGGGTTCTGAGGGCCTTGCAGCAGCACGATCCCCAGGACCGCGTTACAGAGGAATGTTCCCATGTTTCTTGGGAGGATTCCGGCCGCGCTTCGTCTCGAGCGTGAGCAGCGCTTCGATCAGGCGCGGGCGCGTGTCCCGCGGGTCGATGATGTCGTCGAGATACCCCCGCGCCGCCGCTTCATACGGATGCGCGAATTTCTCACGATATTCGTTGGCGCGCTCCTCGCTCGCCTCCCCCTTGTAAAGGATTTCGACGGCGCCTTTCGGTCCCATCACGGCGATCTCGGCCGTCGGCCACGCGACGTTGTAATCACCGCGGATGTGCTTCGAGCTCATCACATCATACGCGCCGCCGTACGCCTTCCGCGTGATGACCGTGAGCTTGGGCACCGTCGCCTCGCAGTAGGCGAACAGCAGCTTCGCGCCGTGCTTGATGATGCCGCCGTGCTCCTGCGCGACGCCCGGCAGAAAGCCGGGCACGTCCTCGAACGTCACCAATGGGATGTTGAACGCGTCGCAGAAGCGAATGAACCGCGCGCCCTTGAGCGAGGCGGCAATGTCCAGGACGCCCGCGAGCGCCGCCGGCTCATTCGCGATCACGCCCACCGGCCGGCCCGCGAGCCGCGCGAATCCCACGATCAGGTTGTTGCCGTACTCGGGCTGCACTTCGAGAAAGGCGCCGTTATCCACGACATGCCGCAGGACTTCGTGCATGTCGTAAGGCTTCGTCGGCTCATCAGGGACGATGTCCAGCAGCGCCTCTTCCCGCCGATCGGACGGATCATTCGGCGTGCGCACCGGCGGGCTGTCGAGGTTGTTGCCGGGCAGGAATCCGAGCAGCGTGCGGATGGCGGTCAACGACTCGAGCTCGGAATCGTGTACAAAGTGCGCGATGCCCGAGGTCCCGCCGTGAACTTCGGCGCCGCCCAGTTTCTCGAAATCGACTTCTTCGTGCGTCACGGTCTTCACGACGTTGGGGCCGGTGACGAACATGTACGAGATCCCGCGTACCATGAAGATGAAATCGGTGATCGCGGGACTGTACACGGCACCGCCGGCGCAGGGCCCCAGGATCGCGCTGATCTGCGGCACCACACCCGAGGCGAGCGTGTTGCGCAGGAAAATGCCGGCGTAGCCGCCGAGCGACGCGACCCCTTCCTGAATCCGGGCGCCCCCCGAGTCGTTGAGGCCGACGACCGGCGCGCCGTTTTGGACGGCAAGATCCATCACTTTGCAGATCTTTTCGGCGTGCGCCTCGGACAGCGATCCACCGAAGACCGTGAAGTCCTGCGAGAATACGTAGACCAGCCGCCCTTCGACTCGGCCCCACCCGGTCACGACACCGTCGCCAAGAAACTTCTGCTCGGCGAGTCCGAAATCGGTGGCGCGGTGGGTGACGAAGCGATCGAGCTCGACGAAGGAGCCGGGATCCAGCAGCACGTCGAGGCGCTCGCGCGCCGTCATCTTCCCCTTCCCGTGTTGCGTCGTGATCCGATCGGTACCGCCGCCCCGTTCGGATTCGGCTCGCCGCTGCTGGAGCAGTTCTAGCTTTTCGCGCATGCTCATGGCCGAGAATCTGATCGACAGACGCCGAGTGTGTAAGGGAGACGCCGAGAGGCCGAGAGGCTGAGGGGATATAAGGAGCGAGGGGCGAGCAAGACACTCGCCCCTCAAGCCGCAGAGCCCCTCGGCCTCTCGGCCTCTTAGGCGTCTACCTTTGGCGTCTCATCACTACTCATGGGAGCCGGTTGAGGAACCGGAATTATGTCGTCTTTCGGGAATCCGGTTGCGGCAAGAACAATCCTATGATGGATGGGATCGACTTCCAGAACTTTCAGTTCAACCGCTTGTCCTTCCTTAACGGCGTCGCCCGGCTGCTGAATGTCCGGGATCCCGAGCTGCGACATCGGCACAAATCCCTCGATGTCGCTGCCGAGATCCACGACGACGCCCTTGTCCATCAACCGCATCACCCGGCCGCGGAGCTCTGTGCCGACGGGGTACGTCTCACCGATGCGGAGCCACGGATCCTCCTGCGCCTGTTTCAATCCGAGCGAGATCCGCTTGTTCTCGGCGTCGACGTTCAAAATCAACACGTCGACCTCGTCGCCTTTCTTCACGACTTCCGACGGATGCTGGACCCGCTTGGTCCACGACATGTCGGAGATGTGGATCAGGCCGTCGATGCCGGGCTCGATTTCGACGAACGCGCCGAACGACGTCAGGTTGCGGACCTTCCCCCGCAGTCGCGTGCCCACCGGATACTTCTGCGGCAGCGCCATCCACGGATCCTGCTCGGTCTGCTTCATGCCGAGCGAAACCTTTTCTTCGGTCTCGTCCACTTTCAAAACGACGGCTTCAATCGACTCGCCGATCGACACGAGCTTCGAAGGATGCCGCACATTCCGCGTCCAACTCATCTCGGAGATGTGCACGAGGCCCTCGATCCCCGGCTCGAGCTCGACGAACGCGCCGTAGTTCGTGATCGAGACGACCTTCCCCTGCACGCGTGTTCCAACCGGATACTTCGCCGCGACGTTCTGCCACGGATAGGGTTGCAGCTGCTTCAGGCCGAGCGAGATGCGCTCGCGTTCCCAGTCGATATCGAGGACTTTGACCTCGAGCTCCTGACCGATCTGCACCATCTCGGACGGGTGCGACACGCGGCCGTAGCTCATGTCCGTGATGTGCAGCAGGCCGTCCACGCCACCCAGATCGATGAACGCGCCGAAGTCGGTGATGTTCTTGACGACACCCTTCCGCACCTGATTGACCGACAGCTCCTTCATCAACACGTCGCGCTTCGTCTTGCGCTCCGCCTCGAGCAGCACGCGGCGCGAGACGACGATGTTACGGCGGCGCTTGTTCAGCTTGATGATCTTGAACTCGAAGCTCTGGCCGAGCAGCTCGTCGATGTTGGGGACGCGCCGCAGCGCGATCTGGCTGCCGGGAAGAAATGCGTCGACGCCCATCAGGTCCACGACCACGCCGCCCTTGATCTTCTTGACGAGGGTGCCGGTGACCCCCTCGTCCTTCTCGTGCGCCTCGCGGATCCGTTCCCAGACGCGCATGAAGTCGGCTTTCTTCTTCGACAGGACGACGGCACCTTCCTGGTCTTCGAGGTGCTCGAGGAAGACCTCGATCTCGTCGCCTTCCTTCAGACTCTTCGGATCCTTGAATTCATCGATCGCCACCGCGCCTTCCGACTTGAACCCGACGTCCAGAATGACGGCGGTGTCGGTCACGCGCAGCACTTTGGATTTGACGATTTCGCCTTCTTCGATATTCGACAGCGTCCCCTCGTACAGCTGAGTCATTTTCGCGATCTCGTCGGCGGAGTATTCCTCGTCGAGACCGGAGCGGACGCGGAGTTGCGAGCGGGGTGCTTTGCGGGTGGGTAGATCTTCTTCGAACTCTTCTACATCGCGTGCTTCTACGAGCATTCGGTACACCGGTTCGGTTTTAGGTTTGGGGGTGCCTCGTCATTCAATGTCCTTTCAGGACAGTGTTTGCCGAGCACAGGCTTTCGCCTGTCAATTACGGGCGGAAACCTACCCAGGGAACCGGCCCCGCGCCAGTTCAACGACGCGGGCCACCTGCTGCTCGAGCGTCAGGGCCGTCGTATCGAGCAAAACCGCGTCCGGAGCCGGCTTGAGGGGGGCGATGGGCCGGCTGGAATCTGCCGCATCCCGGGCCGCCAAGGCCTGACTCTCCCGCCGGACCAACTCGCCGTCCACTGTTTGACCGCGCTGCGAGAGCCGCCGCCGGGCACGCTCATCGGCTGTGGCCGTCAAGAAAATCTTCAGTGGCGCCTCTGGAAAGACGACCGTCCCGATATCGCGACCATCCACGACCACGCCGCCAGATCCTCCACCAACCTCCCGACCCTCCACCGCCCTCCGCTGCCGGGCGTTTACCCAGGCCCGAACCTCGGGGATGGCGGCGAGCCCCGAGACATGACGCGTCACGCGATCACTCCGGATCGCCTCCGCGACGTCCACGCCGGCTACTTCGGGCCGGAATACGTCGTCCAGGAGGACGAAGCGAACCGGGAGCTGCTCGGCCAGGGCAATAATTCGTGGACCGGACCACCCTTCTCCCTCGATGTCCTTTAGGGTGCCCCGTCGCGCGTCCCCGATGTTGTCGAGCGCCGCGAGGGTCAAGGCGCGATAGAGCGCCCCTGAATCGAGGTGCGCCCAGCCAAGTCGCTCCGCGACCAGACCGGCCGTCGAGCTCTTTCCGGACGCCGCCGGCCCATCGATCGCGATTACGCGAAGCACCGCTTCAGATCCCGAAAGAAATTGGGATAGCTGATGGCTACCGATTTCTTCTCGGAGAGCTGCACATCCGCGCCTCCCACCGTGCCGAGCACCGCGAAGGCCATGGCGAGGCGGTGATCCGAGGCGGTCGTGACGCGCCCCCGCGGAGGCTTCTCGTTGCCTTCGACGAACAGATCATTCGCACGCGCTTCGGCACGCGTTCCCATGGCCCGTAGGTTCGCGGCGATGAGCTCGAGTCGATTGCTCTCTTTGACTCGGAGCTCGCCCACTTCACGGAAGACTGTTTCTCCGCGCGCGCGGCTCGCCAGCACGGCGAGTATCGGCACCTCATCGACCAATGTCGGGATCTCGCGCGCGGTCACCTCGGTCCCGCGGAGCTGCGCCGGTCGCACGAGGAGATCGGCGACAGGCTCCCCCCCTGCATCGCGGAGGTTGACGCGCTCGACATGCGCACCCATGCGCTCGAGGACCACAATGAATCCGGTTCGTGTCGGATTGACGCCGACGTTTTCGACGACGAGCTCGCCTTCCTGCGCAAGAATCGCCGCCGCGATGAGAAATGCCGCGGACGACGGATCTGCGGGCACGGCGATCTGGAACGCTGGAATGCTGCCGGCAGACGGCTGATAACTGATGGCACCGTCACGCTCGTGAATCTCCAGCCCCAGATGAGCGAGTAGACGCTCGGTATGATCGCGCGAGCGATACGGCTCCCGAATGGTGACCGGCACCCTCCCGGTGAGCCCTGCAAAGAGCAGCGCACTCTTGACCTGCGCGCTGGCCACGGGGCTCGTGTAGGTGAGCCCGCGCAACGTGCCGCCCCGGATTGTGAGGGGTAGCCCGTCGCCCTTTTCCTTTATATCCGCACCCATCTGCTTGAGCGGCTCTGTTACCCGCCGCATCGGACGGCGCCGTAATGACGCATCGCCGGTCAAGGTAGCGGGGAACTTCTGGCCGGCTAAAACCCCAAGGACGAGTCGCGCCGTAGTTCCCGAGTTCCCGCAGTTCAACCGAGATGCGGGATGCGAGAAGCGGGATGCGTGAACTTCAACGCGCTTGTCGTTGATCGAGGAGATGTCAGCGCCGAGTTGGCGTAGCACCCGCGCGCTGCTCTTCACGTCGTCGCCCGTCAGCAAGCCCGCGATCTCGCTCGTGCCGCGCGCGAGCGCCGCCAGCATGAGCACGCGGTGCGAGATGCTCTTGTCGCCCGGCGGCCGGACGACGCCGGCGATGCGCTGCGGCTTAGAGGCCACTCCCGCCCCCGCCGATCCGTCGCCGCCAGGTCGCTGCCCGGGCCAGCCACGCCGACAGGGCGCTTGCGTCGCCGACCTCGAGCGCCCGCTCGACCGTGCCGAGTGATTCCTCCAGGGCGCGCAGCGCCGGCAGGATTTCGTCGCGGTTCATCAAGAGGATCTCGGTCCAGAGCGCGGGCTCGCTCGCGGCAAGCCGCGTGGTGTCCTGAGCCCCCGTTCCGAACGTCGAGCCCGGCGGCGCATGCCGTGCGAGGAAGTCCCCGAGCAGCGAGGCGATCACCTGCGGGACGTGACTCGTCGCGGCGAGCTGCGCATCATGCCGCGCGGCATCGAGCATCACGGGCTCAGCTTCCAGCACGTCTTCCCAGAAATGCGCGATCTCGCGCGCCGCGTCGGCGCCGTCCTGACAGGGCGTCACATACACAACAGCGCCGCGAAACAGATCGGCGCGGGCCGCTGCAAATCCCTGGCGATGCGTGCCCGCCAAGGGATGGCTCCCGGCGAATCGTTGCGCGACCCCGAGTCGCTCGGCGCGCGCGACGATGCCGCGTTTGACGGACCCGACGTCGGTGATCAGGGATGCGGGCTTGAGATGCGGGATCAGCGCCGCGAGTTGCGCGAGGTTCGCTGTGGGCGGGGCGGCGAGGATGAGGAGATCAGCGAGACGCGCGACGTCGGTGGCGCGGGCGGGCGCATCGTCGAGTGCTCCCTCCTGCGCGGCCAGGGCGCGCTCGGCGGGCTCCGGCGACCACCCCACCACGGCGATGCCGCCCCCGCGTCCCGGCTGTTTGACCTGCCGGGCAATCGATCCGCCAATCGCGCCAAGCCCGATCAGGCCGAGGGTCTGGGGTCGCACGGCTTGGAAGGTACACGGCGCTCGCATATTATGGAGCCCCATGCGGACGGGAGCGGCTCCAAGCATCACCCGACTCTTCGCCGCGACATTTATTGCCGTGGCGCTCGTGGGTCTCGTCACGCAGGTCGCGACGTGGCGCAGCGCGCGCGCCACGCAGGCCGCCATGGTGATCCTCGCGCAGCGGCTCGATCGGATGCACGAACCGGCCGCCGCGGAGATCGCCGCCGAAGCCGGCGATGATGCCGTCCAGGCGGCCCTGGCGTCGACCGTGCTCTTCGCCTCGATGCTCGCCGTTCTCGGTCTTGGATTCTGGTACAATCGTCGCCGGCTGGCCGCGCCCTTCGCCCGCATCTCCCAAGCCTTACAGCGTGTCGCCGAGGGACATTTCGGCGAACCGCTACCGGAGGATGAGGCGGGCGAGTTCGGTGTCATCGCGCGCGGCGTGAATCGCATGGCGACAAGCCTCGCGTGGCGTGAAGAGCTGCAGGCGTACCTGTCACAGCTCCTCGCCGCGCTCAATACCTCGGCCGACGAGGCGGCGACCGGGCTGAGCCAGGCGCTCGGCGTGATCGCGGGCGCGACGAAAGCGACCGGTATCGTGTTGTACCAGCCGGCCTATGACGCGAATGAATGGGCACCCACCGCCTCGCGCGCCGTGGAGGCGCGGCCGGTCTCCCGCGCGACCATGCGGGATCTGATGGGCAGCGCCACGCAGGCAATCCACTATCACGGCGAAGCCATGCAGCCGGTGCGCCATCAGCTCCGCTTGACGGCGCCGATGCCGCAGGGCCTGGTGCTCGCCCCGCTCCGTGCCGGTACGAAGCTGGTCGGTGTCATGGGGGTCTTGCCGGGAGCAAGTTTCGGTTCTGACGAGCGCGCGGCGCTCGACCAGGCGACGCCTAACCTCGCGATCGCCTGCGAGCGCGCGTCCGCGCACCACAACACACGCCGCCTGGCCGTCGAAGTGCGGCAAACCGCCAAACGGCTGGAAGAGCTGAACACCGAGCTGGACGGCGCGATGAAGACCAAGGACCAGTTCCTGTCCAATATCTCGCACGAGCTCCGCACGCCCCTCAATAGCATCATCGGATTCACGGATCTGCTCCTCACGGAAGACCTCGGCGCTCCTCTGTCGGCTCAGCAACGGGACTTTCTCGACACCGTCGGTCGCAACGGCCGGCAGTTGTTGCAGCTTATCAACGAGCTGCTCGACCTCCAGCGCATTGCTGCCGGCCGGATGGAGCTAAAGCCCGAGCCCGTGCAGCTCGTGGGAATGCTCACGGAAGCGGCGACTAGCGTGCAAGCGCAAGCGCAGAAGCATCGGCATACCCTGGTCGTCGCACCGCCGCCGGCGGAGCTGCGGGTGCAAGCGGATCCCGGGCGCGTGCGGCAGGTGCTGCTCAACCTGCTCTCCAACGCAATCAAGTTTACGCCCGACGGCGGGCGGATCACGGTTGTGGCCGCCCCCGTCAACGGGGGGGGAGCGATTTCCGAAGTACGAATTGCGGTGAGCGATACCGGGATCGGGATCGCCGCGGAGGATCAGCCTAAGCTCTTCAAGGAGTTTTCCCAGCTCGACGCCTCGGCCAGTCGCAAGTATGAAGGGACGGGGCTGGGCCTGGCGCTATCGCGCCAGCTGGTCGAGCTGCACGGGGGCACCATGGGCGTGGAAAGTGAAATGGGGAAAGGCAGCACGTTCTGGTTCACGCTGCCACAGGCCAGGTGAATGTGGCCACGATCATCGTCGTCGAAGACCAGCCGGACAGCCTGAAGCTCCTGACGACGCTGCTCACGATTAAGGGACATCAGGTCATCGCACTGCCGAACGGCGACCGGCTGGCCGAAATCGTGCGAACACAGCAGCCGGCGCCCAACCTCGTGTTACTCGACATCCAGCTACCGGGTCGGGATGGATACGAGCTCTTGGAGGAACTCAAACGCTTACCCGAGCGCTCCTGGAAGGTCGTCGCGCTGACCGCGCATGCACTGCCGGACGATCGCGCGCGTGCCAGCGCTGCCGGATTTGATGGCTACATCACGAAGCCGATCGATGTACGCACGTTCCCCGCGGAAATCGCGCGCTACCTGGGAGGGTAACTCATGGGTGGTCTAGTGCTGCTGCTCGGGCGGATCGTCTTTTCTTTCTTCTTTATGTACTCCGGCTTCAATCATCTCACCAAGCTGAGCATGTACGCGCAATACGCGGGAGCGTCGGGGGTTCCCGCGCCCACGGTCCTGACTGCCGTATCGGGTGTCATGCTGCTCGCCGGAGGACTGAGCATCCTGCTGGGTGTCCAGGCGCGCTGGGGCGCGCTGCTCATCGCCGCGTTTCTCATTCCCGCGGCGTTTTTTGTCCACAAGTTTTGGGGAATCCCCGATCCGATGATGGCGGCGAATCAGGCCGCGCAATTCTGGAAGAACATCTCGCTCACCGGCGCGTGTCTGATGCTTTATGCTTTCGCGACGATGTATCCGGCACGCTGGCCCTATAGCATCGGTCGGGCCGCCGCAGCACCGCTAGCCCCCTAGGGTCGCTCCGGCGGCGGAGTCCACGTGCGCGGATGGCGAGGCGCCATGGGTGCCATTCTCGAATGAGGATGGGGATTCGGATTGGGATTGGCACCCGCCTCGTGCAGCGTGATGGACCCGTTCACCGTCACGAGCTTCAGGGTCGCCCCGCCGTTACCGATCGTGCCACGGAGGTGCCGCGGACTGATCTTCCCCACGACCTTCACCGGGAAGTCCGTCTCCACGCGGCCGTTCACCGTTTGGGCGTCGATATTCGCATTGATCTCACGGGGCAAGCCTGCACTCACGGAGCCGTTGACGGTGGTGAGGTGCATGTCCCCGCTCGTCAGCGCTTCCATATTGGCTTCGATGCTGCCATTGATCGTGGTCGCATTGACCGGACCGGTTGAGGTATTCACCGCCACGCGACCATTGATGGTCTTCGCATCGACTGGAGCGCTGACGCCGTCGATCTGCAGCTCGCCGTTGACCGTGGATGCATCCACGGGAACATTGCGCGGCAGTTGCACGGTAAAGCGCACCGCCACGTCATTCTTCTTGACGCCACTGATTCTGTAGTCCCCACCTTCCTCGCAGCGGCGTTCCCGAGCTTCCCACACCGCGCAAATCGTGAGCCCCCGCTCGGTGAGCACGGGAATGATCTGCACGCTCTGCGGGTCGGACATGCGCCAGCTTTTCTCGACATGAACGACGAGGCTGTCGCCCGTTCCCGCCACGACCTCAATGGGGCCATTCGTGTTGCGGATCCAGACCTGTTGCGTCGGCTTGATCAGCGCGCGGTAATCCCACGCATCGCCGACTTCGCGGCCGTGGCCGAAGAGATCGCTGCCTTCCCCGTCACCCCAATTGAAATCGCCGAACGAGCCGAGCGTACCCAGCGGCGAGGGGACGCGAACCTTGATGCTGCGAATGAAGAGGCCGGCGCACACCACCAACCCAAAGAGCACGCCGCCGCGAACGAGCTCGCGACGCCACGTGCGCCAGAAACGCTTTGCCGGTGTGATGGCTGCCTGATCCAAAGACATGTCCATGGTTACGGGGTGGTACGCACCTTCAATCTTATAAGTTTCGCGCGGAAGCGCGACCGCCCGCCGAAACTGCGCGGGCGGTGCGGGCTTCTCTCAGGTCGTACACTTGTCCGGGGGAGGAGCCTCGACGGTGATGGGGGCCAGCATCCCACCGTACCAGACGCGGTTAGCGTCTGCCGCGGGGCTCGCGGTGTCGACCGTAGCCGAGAGGCGGCGCAAGGTTGCCGCCCGGTCCACGGTCATGGCGGCTTGGGCGGCGAAGCCGTATCCGAATGTCAGGATCGTCGCTACCAGCAGTGTCAGGCCGCGCATCTGCATCCTCCAGCTAGAGACATGTTCGAATCATTCAGAGGGTAAGACGCAGGGATCGTTCGAAAGGTTGCATGGGCTTTGCGGTTGACACGTTCCGGACGCGTGACCTGGGACACGGACAACTTGTCCACACAACAACGCGCGGCCGGATTCCCGGCCGCGCGTCCCCTGCACATCAGAAATCAGTACAACGTGACGTCTCACGCGGCGATCGGTCGCGAGGTTCAACGCTCCTGGCGCCGCGGCCAGCACAAGCCACCGCGGAGCGTGAACGCGCTGACCTGCTCCGCGCGGCGGATCCCGTTGACGGATGGAAAACCGAAACGCTCGAGATCGTACACGACGACAAACATGACGCCGTGGCGTTCGTACTCGAGGCCCACGGCACCGTCGAAGGAGACGGACCCGGTGGGGAGACCGTTCACGCGCGTCGCGGGGATCATCCCGAGCCGGCCAATCGCGCGCAGGTTCTCACCCGTAAACGCCGGGTGCACCTCGACGCCGAGCCGGCCGAACAGCCAGCGTTGGCGAGCGGCGTCACTCGCGACGGCGCGCAGCACCACGGCGCCATAGAAACCCCACCAGGATCCGCCGGCAACCGCTGCACCCGCTTCAATCTCTCCGACCCGGCGATCGAGGTCCCCTGTCGCCGCCGGCCGCAGTTGTGCGCCTTGCCCCGCGACGTGCAGGGTCGCGCGCCGGCCGAACCGACGTGCGACGTCCAGGCCGAGTGCCCACCCGCTGAAGCGTTCGTTCCCAAAGCCGGCGTTCACGCGATGCTCGACGATCGCCATGTGCGCGCTGGCGACCCACGACGACTGCGCAGCGGCCGAGCAGACGCCGAGGACGGGAACGAGCGCTGTTCCGCACTGCCACACGGCGCGGGCCCGCGTCAACGTGCGTTGCCGGCCGCGGGCGTGATGACGAGGACTGTTTGCGCGAGACGCGCGGCGTTACGCTGGCGGATTTGTGCGTTGGCAGCTGCTCGGTCGGCGCGCCGGCGGGCGTTCGCAGCGATGTTCTCCGGCCGGCTCCCCCCGCGGCGCGTGAAGAAGCCTGTGGCACCGGCCGCCACGCCCACGGTCGCCATGGCGGCAGCCATGGTATACGACCGCCCGAGACCCTTGTCGCTCGCGACGCTGCCGAGCACGAAGGCCCCGGCGGCAACGCCGAGGCCTTTCAGGAGATCGCTGGTCGCCGTGGAGTAACTATAGCGCTCGGGGAGCAGCTCACCGGGCTGCAAGTCCGCCACGGTGTCCTCTAAGGCCTCGACCTCCTGCTGCACGTCGAAGTACGCGCTTGCCGAATCGGCGCGCCGCTGCGTCCCGCTACGCCCGAGCAGCACGAACGCGTACCGTCCGGACGGCGCGAGCTGCCCGTTCGGCAAGACGCCATCCCAATCGATCTCTCGCAGGCGACCCTCGATTTCGCCCACGAACAGCGGAAATGCGATCGACTGCGGGGGGGGGCCGAGCCGAATTTCGCAGCGCACCGACGCGGTGTGTGTGGCGACGATCGTGAACGTCATCCGCCCGGTGCGCGGATCGAGCCGCGTCGGCGCGACCGGTCGGACCCCGACGGCGAACACGGCGCGCCGCGCCGCTTGAAACGCGTCGAGCTGGCTGGGTGTGAAGCGCGAGGCATCGAGATCCGCGAACGCATCGCGCTCGAGCGCCGCCCGGAAGTAGGCTACGGCGGAATCGCGTGCGCCCAGCAACAGGTGCGACGCGCCCAGATAGATATTTGCTTCGACGCGTTGCGCCGCCGTCACCTCATACGGCCAATTGGGCGAAACAACTTCCCTGAGCAACGGCAGCGCACGCTCCAACTCGAGCCGCTCGTACAGATCGCGGGCCTGCAGCAGCCTCGCTGTCGTGCTGTCCTGCGCCCGCGCGTCCTGCGGCAGCGCGCACAGGCATAGCAAGACGAACAGCCGGCGGCTCATTCGCCGGGCACCCGCAGTGTCACCCGACCCAGTCTGTGCGTGGCGCCCGCTTGCACCACGATCGTGGTGTCCCACGGTTCATAGCCTGTCGCCTGCACACGCAACCGTCGCGGTCCCACGGGGACACGGAGGTCCACCACACTCCCCACACCCACGCGGCGGCCATCCAACAGGATCTCGGCGCTGGGCGGGTTGGTCAACACGCGGAGTTTGCCAGTCGCGACAGGAATCGGCCGGGCGGGCGCAGCAGCGCGAGCGGTGTCCGGAGGGACCGCGGTTGAGAGCGGAGCTCCGGTCCGTGCGTCGGCGGTGCGACTGCCGAACCATCCTCCGAGTGCGACGAGCGCGAGCGCGGCAGCATAGCCGAGCGCGTGTGGGAGCCGGCGCGCACTTGGCGGTCGGGGAGGCACCGCGAGTGTGGGCATGTCGGGCAACGGAGGCAGCACGCCGGTGGTGATGCGGGGCGCGCCCTGTCCGCGTGCCAGATCGCGCAACACCCGTTGGCTGGTGCGGCGATCCGCGGCGCTGGCTGGGATCGCCTCGAGCGCCGCCAGCATGTCGCTCGTCGAGGCGAACCGGTCGCTCGCGTTCTTCGAGAGTGCCCGCGCGATCATGTCGTACAGCGCCGGGGGAACATCCTGGCGCGCCATGCGCAGGTCGGGGGGAGGCGTAAAGAAATGATGCTGAATGATCCCCGCCAGCGTGTCGGACTGGAAAGGTGGGGCGCCCGCGAGCATTTGAAACGCGACTACGGCGAGTGAGTACTGGTCGCTTTGCGGACCCGCCCGGAGTCCGGAGCATTGCTCCGGACTCATGTAGCTGGGCGTGCCGATCAGGGTCCCAACGGCAGTGAGGGTGACGTCGCTCGCGCGCAACGCCACGCCGAAATCGGAGACCATGACGCGGCCGTCCGTATCAATGAGGATGTTCGCCGCCTTTACGTCGCGGTGCACGATGTCCCGCTCGTTCGCGAACGCCACACCCCGGGTGGCTTCCTGTAAGACGGCGAGCGTGACGGGGACGGACAGCGGGCCCTGCGCGTCCAGAATCGTGCCGAGTGATCGACCTTCGACGAATTTCATCGCGATGTGAAACAGGCCGCCCAGGAGCCCGACTCGGTAGACCGGGATGATGTTCGGGTGGTCCAGCGACGCGACCGTCTGGGCTTCGCGTTTAAAGCGCTCAGCCGCGGCGGCGCTCAGGCCGATGTCGGGCCGGAGCACCTTCAATGCGATCGGGCGTTGCAGCGCCGTTTCCGTCGCACGGTAGACGATCGCCATGCCGCCGCGCCCGATCTCCCGCTCGACCTCGTACTCGCCCGCAAAGATGTAGCGCATGCGGGCGAGCAGCGCTTCCGATTCCTCCGGTTCCTCCAGGATCGTCGCGGCATCGGGATCGGAGACCTTCACCCCGCAGTGGCCGCAGAACCGCGTGCCTTCGGGGAGCTCGGCACCGCACTGGAAGCACTTCACGGGATGACCTTGATCGGCTGCAGGGTGGTCGGAAAGGAGTCCGTGAAGATCGATGCCGCGAACTGGACCTTCAGCGTGTCGAAGCCACGGCTGAGCGCGATAAGGGTGTCGGACGTGGAAGAGAGCGCGATGATCGACGGGTACAGGGAGGTAATGAAGAGACGTGGGTTGGGTACCGCGGCGCCATCGACGGTTACGCTCACGGCAAAGGGGATCGTGTCATTCACGGACACCGTTGTAGGCCCGGTGTACGTCACGACGACGTTCCCGATCTTGGGTGAGCCAAAAAGCTCCGCGAGTCCGCAGCCAACCACGAACGCACTGCAGCCGAACGCGGGAAGGATGTGCCACAGACGCATAAGACAGTCCTTCGCCGACCTTGGCACGGGGGGGGGGCGCTCCCCCGCCGATCCGGTCTCAGTGTGGATTCGGGGGCCAAGGTGTGGACTTTCGCCTACACTGGCAAGGGGTTGCGGCACGTCACTGTACAGCGGGTCACAGGAATGAAGTGCGCCCGGCGGGCAATGCTCCGGGCGCATCTTCTTGTATCTGTGCTGCTGTGCGACTCAGTAGCCGTTGTTCTGCACCAACCCCGGTGCGACATCGAGCTCGTTCAGCGGAATCGGGTAGAGCTGCTGGTACGCCGGAATCCCAAGCACCGCTACCGCTCGCCCGGTCCGGACCAGATCCGGCCACCGCTGACCTTCAAATTCGAACTCGAGACGACGCTCTTGGAGAATCGCGTTGATCGCGGCCGCTTGGCCGAGCGCCACGAGGTTGCACTTTGACTTGACAGGATTCTGCACAGTGACGAGCCGCGCATTAGGAAACGAGGGGGGGCATGCTCGGTGGCACACCTAGGCCTGAAGTTTTCGGTAGAGTGTTGCGGGACTGATTCGCAGCAGTCTCGCAGCACGCTCGCGATTGCCTGAGACCCGCTCTAGAGCATTTAGAATGGCGCGTTGCTCCGACCGTCTCCGGATTTGGACCAGACTTAGGCAATCCGGTTCCGTCTCCTGGCGAAAGTCCGGCGCTATGACCTGCGAGACCTGGAGCACGCGTAAAGTGTTGTCGGTTCCGGCGAGGGCGGCGGCACCTTCAATCACGTTTCGTAACTGCCGAACGTTACCTGGCCAAGTCTCTTGCATCAGCATCACGTAGGTCTCCCTAGCTATCCGGAAAGGGCCTCTTCGTGCACGTTCGCGGTAGCAGCGAAGGAACTCAGTAGCCAAGAGCGGAATGTCCTCAGGGCGACGACGCAGGGGAGGCAATATCACGCGAACTGCTCCGATGCGATGTAGGAGCTCCGGCCGTATCCGCTCGAGCCCTCCACTTGTGGCGGCTATGATTCTGAAGTCGGAGCGCCTAGTGGTGGTCGATCCGACTGGACGGTACTCACCGGTTTCGAGCGCCCGAAGCAGCTTCGCTTGCAGCGGAGAGGAAAGGTCGACGAGCTCGTCGAGAAAGAGAATGCCACCATTCGCTGTCGCGATCACGCCGACATTGCACCGAATTGCGCCTGTAAAAGCACCGCGTTCGTGTCCAAATAGCTCACTTTCCGCCAAGCTATCGGGCAAGGCAGCGCAGTTCACCGGCACGATGGGCGCGCGACCAGAGAGGCGCGCAATGGCCTGCGCGCACAACTCCTTGCCCGTTCCTGTCTCACCGATTATCAGGACCGGTATCGGCGCTGGCGCGATGCATCGGATTTGACTACGGACCTGCTCCATACTCGTCGAGCGCCCGATAAGCGCTCGGAGCGCGTCTGGGACCGTCATGTTCCGAGTTACCCTTCGCAACGGCACGAGGTCCGAAGCGCGCCGGGTTTCCACTGTGAGAATCGATTGCAGAATTGAGAGTCACGTGACCCGCCGCCGCTAGCCTCTTTCCTTAAACGCCTTTAGTTGCGTCGTTTGAGTTCAACCCGCTTCGCTGGCCCGCTTCTTCCCATCCCGATGGGCAATACGGGCGATTCTCCTAAACACTCGGAGGTGCATATGAAGCGGGAATGGCTTTCCGCGGGCCGTATGCTCACGCTGGCAGTGCTCTTCGCCGCGTGTTCTGAGCACCCGATCGTGACGCCGGGAGGGAGTCCTGAGAGCGTTCTGGCGAGCCGTGGCGGGGCCATCGTATCAGAACGGCGAATGAACGAGCTGCTGCAGCAGATGACTCGCTCCGTGGCTACCGCGTTAGCAGACCCGGACGTTCGCAAGCAACTCTACGATGCGCTCCACGCCTCGCCCTATCGCGAGCATAAGATTCACTTTGCTGCCTTTTTGAGAGGTAATGGACAATCCCTCTTGCGCGCGATCACAGCGGAAAGCGCGTCTCGTCAAGATCGCACCCAAAACTCGGGTGCCGCCACAAACGTCGTTTTGGCGATGCTTGACAGCATCGTTGATCTCGAGTTCTACATGCCTGTGAAGAAACACCTGGACCTCTGGGATGGGAGCGCTAATCTCATAGTCGCGAGCGCGCTGTTGGACGACGGAAGGACACCGGACGGATTCGACCTAAACGGTCGACCCGTAGCCTTGACAGCCTCTCGGCCACCGACAATTCCAACGCTTGCTCTTGTACCGGTCGAAACAGACTTTTCCAAAATTCCCAGCCTGTCTCCGGCCAAATCCGCTGGCGCCGTCGCGAGTGAGCCCGGCATCTTCATGACTCGGGCGATCGTGTATGAAGACTGGGAAGGCTGGATACGTGGCAGTCCGGAATTTGAGGTCCATGTCTTCCAGACCGACGCGGACGACGAATACATCGATCAGTTATGCGCCGGTGAGCAGCAAGTCCCACCGTATGAATGGAATGACGCGGAGACACAAGAGTGGACCGGAGAGGTACAGCTTGCGACAGAAAGTCGATTGGCAGCATCGCCCAAAACTCAATTTCAAATGTGGGAAGATGATTCGGATCCATGCACGCCCACAGGCGGCCGACCCCCACATACCAGTTCTCTCAAGGTCAGCGACTACGCTGCGTACGAATCCTCACTGCTGGCCATCGCCAGCTCAGGCAATGCGGTGGCCCTCATAACCAGTATCGTGGCCTCGATCCCAGTAATCTACCACTTCATCACCGCCGGGGCTGAAGATGATGAAGTAGGAGTGCTAGCTGTACCAGCGACGTGCTGGCCGGGCACCAATGGCGTAGCCACAAATCCCGTGCCCGTCTGGATTCGCTCGGCTGCTAGCGGGCATCCCATTACGGGATCTGTACTCCTTGATTACCGAATGTCGGCACCGCGCGAGCCAATTTGCCCAGTGTCGGTCGTAGCGGGGGGAGCGAGTTTTACGTATGAAGGTAGCGCCTATACGTGGACCGCGAACGTTTCCAATGGCTATCCTCCGTATACCTATCAGTGGTATCGAGATGGGGTGCCAGTGGAGACCAGTCAATCAAGAACAGAGACTGTCTTTCAGCCAGACTTTGATCTGCAAGTACTTGTCACCGATGGACACGGCGATAAAGCCTTCTCACCCAGGCGTGTAAACGTATCAAACTGCACACCACCGCAGAAGACTTGCTAATCGATGCACACCGGGGGGAAGCGAAAGCTTCCCCCCGGCTCAGTGCTCGGGGCAGGAATCGAACCTGCAAGGGGTTGCCCCCGAGGGATTTTAAGTCCCTTGCGTTTACCAATTTCGCCACCCGAGCAGACGGTGAATTATAGCCGCTCCGTGTGCGCTCCCGCCGACGCCTTCACCTCGCTGATCGGCGGCGTCGTCCCGTAGGCCCGTTCGTACGCCTGCTGAATCGCAGGAATCGTTTTGCTGTCGCGCGTACTCACGAGCACAATCGCCGCGCCACCCCACCCCGCCCCGGTGAGCCGCGCCCCCAGCGCACCGGCCCGCTTCGCCGCGCTCACGATCGTGTCGAGCTCGGGCGAGCTACACTCATAGAGTCCGCGACACGACTCATGGGACTCGTAGAGCAGCTGCCCAAACCGCTTCAGCTTGCCCTGCTCCAGGAGCTGCGCGCCGAACCGCGCCCGCGCCGTTTCGCTCACGACGTGCACGGCGCGGGAACGCAGCGGCTCGCGCAGCGCGCGCTTGAGCCGCGGCAACCATTCCGCCGGCCAACTCGCCAGCCAGGCGAGCTCCGGCAGCTCGACTTTGAGTCGTTTCACCGCGTCTTCACACTCCGCCCGCCGCTGATTGAGACCACCAGCCGAGAGATCGTGGCGCACGCCGGTGTCGACCAGCAACAGCCGCGCGCTGAACGGGATGTGCTTGGCGTCGAGCGACGCGCACTCGAACAGCAGGGCGTGATCCTTCTTGCCCAGGGCCGAGATCGTTTGATCCATCACGCCGCAGCGCACGCCGACATGGTCGTGCTCGGCGCGGAACGCCACGCCGGCGATCTGACGCGGCGTGAGCGCGGGGGCGAGGGCCTTCGCCACGGCGACGGAAAGGGCGGCCGACGACGCGAGGCCCGCCCCTACCGGCACCTCGGACGCGACGGCAACACGCACTGGCCTGTCGGCGAGGGGCGCCAACGCATCGAGCGCCCATAGCTCACGCAACACACCAGCGACGTACGCGATCCACCCCGACGGAAGCTCTTCTTGCCATTTCACACGCACGAGCGTGTTGTCGCGCGTCGAAATCGCTTCGAGCACGCCGGCGTCGCCGTCCTGACCAGGACCCACCGCCGCGTTCGTGCGCTGTGCGATGGCAATCGGCAGCACCGGTCCGCCGTTGTAGTCGGTGTGTTCGCCAATGAGGTTGACGCGACCCGGTGCCGACGCCAGGGACCTAGGGATTGTCCCAAATGTTTTGTGAAACAGGTCTATCGCGGGTCGTGGCATTGCGTTGACAAGATTCTAGGCCAATGCTACCGTATCGCGGCCATATTCACCATCTCACCTAGTTGCTTGCGGAGAACACCTATGCGGCGATTTGCGTTCATGCTGCTCGCCGGCGCTTCTGCGCTTGTCGCCGCCTCCCCTGCGCTCGCTGGGCAGGGATTCGGTGTTTACGAGCACAACACCTGCGCCATGGGGCGGGCCGGCGTCAGCGCGGCGCTGCCGTGTGCCGACGGGTCCGCAATCTTCTTTAGTCCCGCGGGACTAGCCGGGCTGCCGGGCACTCACGTCAGCGCCGGCGTCACCCTGATCGGCGCGCAAGGCAGCTTCACCGACGACTTCCTTGCCTCGCGCAGCGACCTCAAGAACCGCCCGATCCCCGTTCCCAACCTCTACGTGACACACGCCTTCAGCCCCAAGTTGACGGCGGGCATTGGGTTGTACGTACCGTACGGACTCGAAACAAAATGGGATGCCAACGACTTCTCGGGACGGTTCCTCGGCTATAACACGAAGGTGCAGTCGATCTATATCCAGCCGACGATCGGCTATCAGATCCTGCCGCGCCTCAAGGTCGGCGTCGGCGTCGCCTACATCACGAGCACGTTGAAGCTGCGGCAGCGGGCAGATCTGTCGACGCAGCTGGTGCCCGACGCACTCCGCGCAGGGGCGGGTCTGCCCGTCGGGACGACGTTCGCGATGCTGGGCGTGGCGACCGGGACTGACTTCGCCGACGCCGCGCTCGACGCGACCGGGTCGGGATTTGCGGTCAACTTCGGCGCGATCTGGCAGGTTACGGACAAGCTGAGCATCGGCGGGCACTGGCTCACGAAGAAGACGATCGATTACGACGGCGACGCGACGTTCACGCAGGTGTCCACCGGTCTGTTTCTTCCTACCGCGATCGGTGCCTGTCCTGGTGCACCTCCGACCTGTTTGCAAGCGGGCACGCCGCTTGACGGGCTGCTGGGCAGCCAGTTCGCAAGCGGCGCGCCGTTGGCGAATGGCGCCGTCGCGACGTCGATCGTCATGCCGCCGCAGGGATCGATTGGCTTCGCCTACAAGGCCAACAATGAGTGGACGTTCATGGCCGACTACCACTACGTCGTGTGGGGTTGGTTCAACGACGTGCCGATCAATTTTGCGAACGCGGCCACCCCCGATCTCGATCTGCACCCGGCCAACAAGGACACGCACGGCTTCCGCTTCGGGACCGAATATCAGTACAACGACAAGGTGAAGCTCCGGGGCGGGTACCTGTATCACACCGGCGCCTCCCCAGCACAATTCGTGACGCCGCTCTTGCCCGAGGGCGCGCGCAACGAGTTCACGATCGGCGCCGGCATCGCGCTGACGCCGCGCTGGCACGCCGACCTCGCGTACCAATTCATCAAACAGAGTGACCGCCGCGGCACGGTGAACCTCGCCGCGGGCAATACCGGTCTCTACGAGTTCTCGGCCCACTTGTTCGCGGCCGGGGTCTCCGTCTCCTTCTGAGGACCCGCGACTCATGATTCGGACCCAGCGATTCTCGGCCGCAGTCCTCGGACTCGTACTGGCTGCCGCCGCGTGCAACAACGACAAGCTGAACCGGCCGTTCGCGAACATCCCGGTCGATCTGTTGTTCGATCGCTACGTCTCGATGGGCAACTCGATCACGGCAGGCTGGCAGTCGGGCGGGATCAACGACAGCACGCAGCAACGATCGTACGCCGTGCTGCTCGCGCATGCGATGCGCTCGCCGTTCTTTGTGCCGTCGCTGACGAACCCAGGTTGCCCGCCGCCGATCACGAACATCTTTACACAAGCCCGCCTGACGCCGACGGGCTTCCCGCCCAGCACCGCGACGTCGTGCTATTTGCGCCGGATCCCGTCGGAGCCGCCGCCATACATTAGCAACACCGCCGTGCCCGGCGCCGAGGTTCTCGATCTGTACAACAATCTTGACACGGCATCGAACGCGAACACCCTGACGCAGTTCATCCTCGGCGGTCTCACGCAGGTGCAGATGGTGCGGCGCGCGCAGCCGACGTTCGTATCGGTGTGGATCGGGAATAACGATGTGCTGGGAGCCGCGACAAACCCTACGAACGGGGGCGACAGCACGAAGATCACATCGGTCGCCAATTTCCAAGCGCGTTACGGCGCGCTGCTCGATACTATCGAGGCCGCCGGCCCGCAGGGAGTGGTGCTGATTGGCGTCGGCAATGTTGCGGGGATCCCGTACTTCAGTCGCGGCGCCACGTACTGGGCGATCAAGAACGGCCTGGTCCCGGGCGCTGCATTCCCACCCACGTTTACGGTGAGCAACAACTGCGCCCCGATCGCCACACTCATCCCAGGAGCGCGGGGGGACTCGGTCTTGGTGCCGTTCCTCTACGGCGCTGGACTCCTCGGCGCGGCACAGGCTGGGGCGTCAAAGAATCTCGATTGCGCCGATACCGTCGCCGCGGTCATCGTGCCAAAGGAGTTGATCAAGTTGGTTGGTGCAGTGATCGCGTACAACACGTACATATCTTCGCAAGCGACAGCACGGGGCTGGGCATACCTCGATCCCAACGTCAAATTCGCGGCGCTCTCGACCGACACCGCCCAGGTCCGGCAGTTCGCGTATTTCCCCCAGGGGAATGCAGGGGACACGGTTGCGGTACGGCGGCCGTTCGGCCGCGCGTTCTCCCTGGATGGCGTGCACCCGAGTTCCAGCAGCCACCGCCTCCTGGCCGACACGCTGCGAATCCTGATCAATTCGAAATACGGCACCGCGATTCCCGCGATTCCCTGAACTCGGAGCCTCATGCGCGGTAAAAGCTGTTAATGGGCGGGAATGGGCGGTAACGGGCGGCAACGGGCGGCAACGGCGATTCCGTTGCCGCTTCTGCTTACGGTGTTGGTTGTACTCCTGCCTGCAACAGCACGCGCCCAGGCTGTGCCCCGCACCGACACTCCGCGTGCTGGGACACTCCGTGTCACGTTCGAACCCCTCTTCACGACTTGGGAGCGCGAATTCACCGACAGCGGCCGCGAACGACACGTCGGCGCTTCGCTGCCCGCCAGGGTTCTTGTGCGCGAGGAACGGCGTGTCACCCCGCTCGCCGTCGACTTCGGCGTGACCAATCGTCTTGCCGTGGGCGTCTACGTGCCCCTCGTGCGGGTGAACACCCACGCGACGTTCCCGCTCGACAGTGCGGGTCAGCAAGCGCCTGACAGTGCCGCCCAAGCGCTCGACTCCTTGTTGCAGGACACGACATACGCATTCGATCCGATCGTCAATACGAACCGGCGGCTGCGCTACTTCGCGGGCGACATCGAGGTGCTGGCGAAGTACCGGCTGCTCGAAACGCACAGCTACGCACTGAGCGGTGCGGTCCTGGTGCGGTTGCCGACCGGGCACGAGGACTCACCCAACAACCTCTTCGACATCTCCACGGGCGACCACCAGACCGACATCGAGATCCAGGTCGCCCAGGAGCTGACCTTATTCGATCGACTCTGGCTGAACGGGATGCTGCGACTCGGTCGCCAGCAGCCCGGCACGCGAGCCAGGCGCGTCGGACCACAGTCCACCCTGCTGCTGCCGCACGCGTCGCTCGCAACGCTGGCCTGGGATCCGGGCGACTACGCGGCCGTCGACGTCGCTCCGATGCTCCGCCTCGCCAAACATTTCGGCGTCGGCGTCACGACGGGTTATTGGACCCAGCAGCGCGATCACTACCGCTATCGCTCGGCCCAGGACTCGATCGCCGTCGCGACGCGACTGGGCGCGCCGGTCAGCGCGAGCGTGTTGGACGCCGGCACGGGGGTGCGCCGGACGCGACTGGGCGTCGCGCTGACCTATCTCGGATCAGATGTCGAAGGCAGCTTGTCGTTCGAGCAGACCGTCAGCGCGGCGGGTGGGCTCGTGCCGGTGGCGACGGTGTTTCGGGTTGTGATGCGGACGTCGCGCTGGCCGTTCTGAGCAGCTCGACGGCGTGGCGACGCGCGGTCGCCATATCGGCGTCCCCCAGCATCCGCGCGATCTCCTTTACCCTCGACTCACCTTCCACGACCGCCACGTCACTCGTCGCGAGGCCACCTTTCTTTCCTTTTGCCACCACTAAATGTTGGTCGGCATACACGGCGATCTGTGGCAGGTGCGTGATGACGAGCGCCTGCCGGCCCTCGCGCGACACATCGACCAGCGCTTCTCCGACTCGGCCGCCAACCTCGCCGCCGATGCCCTGATCGACTTCGTCGAACACGAGCGTCGGCACCGCGTCGTGCGCCGCCAGGACGACCTTTAAGCCGAGCATCAGGCGCGACAGCTCACCGCCGGACGCAACCCGCGACAATGGGCGCGAATCCATGCCCTCGTTGAGCTTTACCTGGAAGACGATCTCCTCAGCTCCGCGTGCGTCGTGCGTCGTGCGTCGTAACAACTCCGCGGAAAACCTCCCTCCCTCCATGCCGAGCGACGGCAGCAGCTTGTTCACGGCTCTTGAGAGCTTCTTGGCGCCAGCCGTGCGTTTCGCGGTAAGGGCTTCAGTGGCGCGCTTGAACTCCTCGCCTGCTTTCTCGCGATCGGCCGCGATGGTGCGCAGGTCGAGATCCGCGGTGTCCAGGAGTTCCAGTTCGCGCGCAGCCGTATCACGCGCAGCCAACACGTCCGCAATGGTAGGCCCGTGCTTCTGCTGCAACCGGTACAACAGATCGCGCCGCTGCTCGACGGTGCTCAGACGCTCGGGATCGGCCTCGATGTCGCTCGCGTACGTGCGCGCCGCCTGGGCCAGCTCGGCGGCGCTGGCGAACGTCGCGTCGAGCAGCTGCTGCCACGTGCCCACCGATGGGTCGACGCGCAGAAGACTCGCCAGGATCTTCTGCGCCTTGGTGAGCCCGGCGGCGTCGACTGCTTCCTCGAGCTCGCGCGCGAGCCGGCCGAGCTCCTCGGCGTGCGCCAACCGTTTGGCCTCCACTTCGAGTGCCTCATCCTCACCGAGCTTCGGCTTGGCACGCTCGATCTCCTGGAGGACATGACGCAGGTAGTCCGCCTTCTTGCGCACGTCTGCCTGGCGATTCGTGAGCTCCGCTTCGCGTTGCTCGAGTTCTTTGAGCCGCGCGTGCGCGTCGCGGACGGCGACGCGTTCGACATCGGCATCCGCGTAGGCGTCCAGCATGTCGCGCTGCGCCTCGGGACGGAGCAGCGACTGTGTCTCGTGCTGGCCATGCAAGTCCACGAGCAGGCTGCCGATCTCGCTGAGCACACCGATCGTTACCGGCGAGCCGTTGACCCACGCACGGGACTTGCCTTCACGCAGCACTTCGCGCTTCAGGACCAGACGTCCCTCTTCGAGCTCAACCCCAAGTGCGGCGAACGGGGACAGCAGGTGCCGATGCGCTGCCGTCCCGAATTCGAAGGCGCCCTCGACGATCGTCTTCTCCGCGCCGGGTCGGACGATGTCGGCAGAGGCGCGCTCGCCGAGCAGCAGCGCGAGGGCATCGACGACCATCGATTTGCCGGCCCCGGTTTCGCCGGTCAGAACGTTGAGGCCGGGCTGGAACGGCAGCGTGACGTCGGCTATGACGGCGAGATCGCGGACGCGCAATTCGGTCAGCACGTCCTCACCCCCTGACCCCCTCTCCGTTCCGGAGAGGGGGAACCCTCATTTCCGAGTTCGATCACTCAGGTCTCCCCAATGCAGCTTCTTACGCAGCCGCTTGAAGAAGCCCTCGGGGCCAAGGCGGATGAGATGAATCGGCCGAGCCGCCCGCCGCACCTCCAAGCGCTCGCCAGGCTGCATCGGCTGGCCGACCTGGCCGTCGAACGAGACCAGCACCTCGTCCGTCCACGGCGGGATCGGCTGGATCGTGACGACCGCCGTGGCCGGCAGGACGAGGGGTCGCACCGCCAGCGTGTGTGGGCAGATGGCGGTCACGACGATGGCATCGACGGTGGGCACGACGATCGGCCCGCCGGCCGACATCGAATACGCGGTCGAACCGGTCGGCGTGCTGACGATGATACCGTCCGCCGAGTACTGCGCTACCTCGTCGCCATCGACCGAGACCTTGAGCCGCAGGACACGGGCCACGCCGCCCTTGTGCACGACGACGTCGTTCAGGACGAGCGGTTCGACTCGGCCGCTCTTGGCGCCCTTGCCCGTGATGGCGGATTGGAGCGCGAGCCGCGGCTCGGTGGTGTAGGCCCGGCGCGCGATCGAATCGAGCACCCAATCGAGCGTGTCCGGTGCCGCGGTCGTCAGGAATCCGACGCGTCCCAGATTCAATCCGAGGATCGGCGTATCGGCGCCATTCAACAGACGCGCGCCGCGCAGCAGGGTGCCGTCGCCACCCAACGTGATGAGGCAGTCCAGATCGCCGGGAGGCGCGTCGCTGAGGGGTGGCGGCGCGCCGTCGCTGGCGGGCGCGGGCCACAGCGTCTGGATGCGCTCCTCGGTGTACAGCTTGATCCCAACGCTCGAGGCTTTCTGTTGCAGCGTCGCGAGAAAAGCGCCGAGGTCCGGGTAGTTGGGGTTCCCGACGACCCCGACGTTCATCGCGGGGTGAGCGACTCTTCGGCGGCGAGGGCGCGGATGCGCGCCGCGATGCCCACCCCGGTCAGACCCACGTCCGCGAGCTGCTCGGCGCGGGGGGCATGTTCGTAGGTGCGGTCCGGGACCCCCAACGCGACAACGCGGGCATCGGCTGCAGTCGTCTGTACCAATGCCGCGAGCGCCGCGCCGAAGCCGTTCACGACGGTGCCGTCTTCGACCGTGACGAGCAGTTTGTGACTCTGCGACAAGTCCTCGAGCATCTCGCGATCCATCGGCTTGAGGAAGCGCGCGTTCACGACCGACACGTCGAGGCCGTCCGCGGCGAGCAGCTCGGCAGCCTCCATGGCGGGCTTGCACATGACTCCGACGGCGAGGATCGCGCAGTCCTTCCCTCGTCTGAGGAGGTCCCACGTGCCGTACGGAATCGGCGGGACTTCGGCGGCCGGTGGCGCTTCCGCCGGTGCTTTGTCGCGCGGATACCGCAATGAAAACGGACCGTCGGTGTGCGCCAGCGCGCAGCGCAGTAGCCCGATCAGCTCAGCGCCATCCTTCGGCGCGGTCACCGTCATGTGCGGCACCGCCAGCATGTACGCGATGTCATAGAGGCCCATGTGCGTCTGGCCGTCCTCGCCCACCATCCCGGCGCGGTCGAGGCAGAAAATCACCGGGAGTTTTTGAATCGCGACGTCGTGGATGATGCTGTCGTAGGCGCGCTGGAGGAACGTCGAATAAATCGCGACAACCGGGCGGACGCCCTGTGTCGCCAAGCCGGCCGCGAACGTCGTCGCATGCGCCTCGGCGATGCCGACGTCGAAGAAGCGCTCCGGCCACTTTTTCTGGAAGATGTTCGTCCCGGTCCCCGACGGCATCGCGGCGGTAATCGCCACGAAGTTGGGATTCTCCGCGGCGAGCTGGGTCAGCGCTTCCCCAAAGACCTTGGTCCACTGCGGGGGCCCGGGGTTCACCGGCTTGAGCTTACCGGTGACGGGATCGTACGGCGCGCGGGCGTGATACTTCTCGAGATCGGGCTCGGGGAGCGGGAAGCCTTTCCCCTTCTCCGTGATGACGTGCACGACCCGCGGCCCTTTCAACGTTTTAACGATCTCGAACGTGTGCAACATTTGCGCGATGTTGTGGCCGTCGATCGGCCCGAAGTAGCGAAAGCCCAACTCCTCGAACAACATCCCGGGCGACCAGAGATTCTTGATGCTTTCCTCGACGTTCTTCGCGAAGTCCACGAGCTTCTTGCCGCCGATCACGTGCGAGGCGCGCTCGATGACATGCTTGACGCGCTCGCGCATCCGCACGCCGATCGGGCTGGCGATGATGGAGCCGAAGTACTTGCTGATGGCGCCCACGTTTGGGGCGATGGACATGCCGTTGTCGTTCAGCACGACGATGATGTCGCGCCCGGAGTCGCCGGCGTTGTTGAGAGCCTCGTAGGGAAGGCCGCACGTCATCGCGCCGTCGCCCACGACCGCCACGACCTCGAATTTCTCGCCCTTCAGGTCGCGCGCGGTCGCCATGCCGAACGCCGCCGATAACCCGGTTCCCGCATGGCCAGCCCCGAACTGGTCATGCTCACTCTCAGATCTACGCAGAAAGCCGGAGAGGCCACCCTGCTGGCGCAGCGTGTGCAGCCGGTCGTTGCGCCCGGTCAGAATCTTCCAGGGATAGCCCTGATGCCCCACGTCCCAGACGATCTTGTCGCGCGGCGACTCGAACCCGGCGCAGAGCGCCACTGTCAGCTCGACGACGCCGAGTCCGGCACCGATGTGGCCACCCGTCTGGGAGACGACGTCGATGAGCCGCTGGCGCACCTCGTCGGCCAGTTGCTGCAGCTGTTCCGGCGGGAGCGCCTGGACGTCTGCGGGACCCTTCATCCGTTCGAGAATCAATTGGGCCTCGTCACAATGTAGTGGGCGAGCTCGACCAGCATGGGGGAAACTAACCCGGCATCCCGCAAGTGGTCTACCGCCTTCGCCGCCAGCCGCTCCGCCTCCACGCGGGCCGCCCCGACACCGAGCAGCGTGACGAAGGTGGCCTTGGCGTGCGCGGCGTCTTTGCCGGCCGTCTTGCCGAGCTGATCCGAGGTCGCGGTCGCGTCGAGCACGTCATCGGCGATCTGAAACGCGAGTCCGATCGCGTCGCCGTAGGCCCGGAGTGCCTCCACCCGGCTGGGCGTGCCATCCGCGGAGAGCCCGCCGATGACGCACGACGCGGCAATCAGTGCACCGGTCTTGCGCCGATGCACCTCCTCGAGCGCATCGATCGGCAGCGCCTTCGCCTCGGCCTCGAGATCGAGGGCTTGACCGCCGATCATGCCGCCGGCGCCGGCCGCGCGAAACAACTCGAGCGCGATCTCGCGCCGGCGCACCGGCGGCAGATCCAGCGCGGCGAGCCCACGCGCAAGGATGCGGGCGGCCAGGGCGACCATCTCGTAGCCGGCGCGGGTCGCGCGGGGGACATCGAAGGCACGATGGGCGGTCGGGCGGCCACGACGCAGGTCGTCGTTGTCCATGCACGGGAGGTCGTCGTGCACGAGCGAGTACGCGTGAACGACTTCGACGGCCGCGGCAAGCTCGGCGACGCCGTCGGGTGAGCGGCCGTTGAGGGCTTCGTG
>WNGO01000264.1_pt1 | contig 70746 bp, 57 predicted proteins | sample 5400511 | NCBI WGS metagenome assembly WNGO01 (sample SAMN13153380, study PRJNA577476) | soil metagenome | isolation source: 20 cm soil or saprolite under Garry oak tree replicate 2 | place: USA:California | collected 2016-06-15 | reverse complement strand
CGTTTCTACCCGAGGAAGAACTACCGGGCAAAGACCATGAAGTCGTTCTGAGTTATCGTTTGTGGGAACGAGGTTACGGCGGCGATCCTCAACTCCTGGGCAGGACCATCAAGATTGACGGAGAGGACTTCACCGTGGTGGGAGTGATGCCGCGCGAATTCCACTGGCAGTTCTGGAGCAAGGCACGCCAGTTATGGGTGCCCGTGGGATATAACAAAACAGACTACGGCCGCGACGAAAACAGTTTCATTGCCATCGCCCGCCTCAAGGCTGGCGTGACTGTGGCTCAGGCGCGGACAGAAATGGAAACCATCGCTGGCCGCTTGGTGCAACAGTACCCAACAGAAGATGCCGGGATGGGCGCAACAGTGACGCCCCTGCCTGAGTTCGAAATGGGTAGCCTGAAAACAGTGATGACGGCTCTGATGGCAGCCGTTGGATTTGTGCTGCTCATTGCTTGCGTTAACGTCGCCAACCTGCTGCTGGCCCGCGGTGCGGCGCGCCAGAAGGAATTCGCGATTCGTCGTGCTCTTGGCGCTCCAGGCTTCCGCGTGGCGCGTCAGTTGTTGACGGAAAGCTTGCTGCTGGCAGTATTGGGCGGGGCGGCCGCATTGCCTCTCACGGCCTGGGGTAATGGACTGCTGTTTCATTTCTTCCAGCTCGATAACTTGAACCTTCCGCTGCGCGAGGTCGAGTCCGTCGCTATCGACGGCCGCGTCTTCGGATTTACCTTGGTCCTTTGCCTCCTCGCGGGCGTTCTGTTTAGTCTGGGGCCGGCTCTCAACACCCTGCGCGGCAAAGTGAACGAGCCTCTCAAAGAAGGCGGGCGCGGATCAACGGAGGGAGGACGGAGCCGGCTGCGCCACGCACTGGTAGCCTCCGAAGTGGCTTTGGCGCTGGTTCTGCTGTGCGGTGCCGGGCTCATGATCAAAAGCATGGCACGGCTACTGGGCGTCGATCCTGGGCTGAACCCGAAAAATGTGCTTACGATGCAAATGTCGGTTCCGCAAGAAGAGCTCTACAATGGCCCACCTGGACTCCCGCGCTTCTGCCAAGACCTCGAGTCGCATGTGGGCGCCGTGCCGGGTATTTTGTCCGTCGGCGCTGTTGCTCATGTGCCCTTCGAAGGAGATGCCGGGCGAGGTTTTCAGATCGAAGGTCAACCTCCCGCCGAGCCAGGACGCCTGCCGGGCGCAGGCTATAGCGTCGCTTGCCCGAACTATTTCCGAACTATGGGTATTCCGCTCCTGAAAGGGCGAGAGTTCACGCATCAGGATACGCTCGGCTCGGCCGGAGTGATCGTCATCAATGAGACCATGGCGCACACTTTCTGGCCTAAGGAGGACCCGGTCGGCAGAGCCATCAGACTCGGGGACTCGAACGGTGCGCGCCTGACGGTGGTGGGAGTGGTTGGTGATGTGCGTTACCGGGGACTGGATGAGCCGGTGCGGCGTCAATTTTTCCGGCCTTACACGCAGGCGGGATGGCCGGTGATGGGCATTATCGTCCGCACGATTGGCACACCCAGCGCGTTCACAGCACCTATCAAGAAGGCGTTGGCCGAGGTCTTACCTGACCGGCCCGTTTCACAAGTAGAAATCATGGAGGAAATCGTGCGCAATTCGACCGGTTCGCGGCGCTTCCCGATGCTGCTGCTGTCGGGGTTCGCGTTGCTGGCCCTGGTTTTAGCAGCAGTGGGAATTGCAGGAGTCGCAAATTATTCTGTAGCGCAGCGCACCCAGGAGATAGGCATTCGCGTGGCGCTGGGCGCACGCAGCAACGATGTGCTGAGGCTGGTGTTACGCGGGAGCATGAATTGGGTCCTACTCGGGATATTGCTTGGGATCGCGGGCTCGATAGGTGTCACACGACTACTCAGTGGCCTGCTTTACGGAGTTCGCCCAACTGATCCCGCCGTGCTCGGCGCGGTATCGGTGTTGCTCACGGGCGTGGCTCTGCTTGCAAGCTATATTCCCGCAAGGCGGGCGATGCGTGTCGATCCGATAGTGGCGTTGAGATACGAATAAAAAATTGGAGAGTCGAAAGCAGGAATTAGAAGAGTGGGCAAAGAAGGAGTGCCACGATGAACTGGCTAAGTGGACTCTTTGGCAAACGGAAGCGGGAGAAAGAACTGGAAGAGGAAGTGCGGAGCCATCTGAAGCTATCGGCACAAGCGCTTGTGGAGCATGGCGCCGAAGCAAGAGAGGCGGAACGCGCGGCACGGCGAGAATTTGGGAATGTGGAATTGGTGAAGGAGGTCACGCGAGACGTTTGGGGATGGCGCTTACTGGAAGATTTGTATGAGGATGCGCGCTTCGGCTTGCGCAAGCTGCACAAATCTCCCGGGTTCAACGCCGTGGCCATTTTGACGCTGGCGCTCGGCATCGGCGCCAACACGGCCGTTTTCACGGTAGTGAACGGCGTGCTGTTGCAGCCGATGCCATTTCCAGAACCGGACCGGCTATTCCTGGTTTCATTCTCTCCGCAGGGTGGACCATTTGAAACGGGCCCCAGTCTCTCCGATCGCGACTATCTCGAGTTTCGCGAGCAAGACCGGCTGTTTGAACATCTCACCTCATTTGCGGCCAGCAGGGTTAATTTGACGGAGGCAGGCGATGCCGTGCAAATCCCAGCAGCCAGCATCACGACAGATTTTTTTTCAACGCTGCAAGCAAATCCTGAAATGGGTAGAGGCTTCCGAGCGGAAGAAGACCAGCCCGGACGCGACAACGTCGTGGTGCTCAGCCGCAAACTCTGGAGCGAGCGATTTGGCTCAGATCCGCAAATTTTGGGAAAAACAATTCGGCTGGATGGCATCAACCGGACGGTGGTCGGCATCATGCCAGCCGGTTTTGGTTTCCCGTACGACGCAGAAGTGTGGTTGCCGCTGGCCATCCGCATCGACTCGCATAATTCCTACTCGCGGCCAGTCGTCGGGCGTTTGAAAGCCGGCATTTCGCGGCAACAAGCGCAAGCAGAGCTCGAGACTTTCACGCAGCGGCTGCCTCGCCGTCCGGGTGAAAACAAAAGAGACCGCGTGGCTCAGATTATTCCGCTGAAAGAGTTATTGGTTGCAAACGTCCGGCAGTCGCTGCTGATTTTCGCTGGCGCCGTTGGATTTGTCCTGCTCATCGCCTGCGCGAACGTAGCCAACCTATTCCTGGCTCGCGCGGCTGGCCGTGGGCAGGAGATGGCGGTGCGTAACGCTTTGGGCGCCGGCCGGTGGCGGCTGACGCGCCAACTGCTCACAGAGAGCACGTTGGTTTCGGCCGCCGGTGGAGCGGTTGGCATTGTCCTGGCATTTTGGAGCGTTCCCGCCTTGATCGCTTTAGCGCCCCCGGGAAAGATTCCGCGCATCGAGATGATCCAAATTGATGCCTCCGTCCTTGCGTTCACTTTTGGCCTTTCGATGATCACCGGCATCGTGTTTGGCCTGGCGCCGGCCTTGCGGGCCACGCAGCGTGATGTGCGTGAATCGCTGAGCCGGACTGGACGGAGTTTAACCGGGCGGCATGAAGGAATGCGAAGCGCCCTGGCCGTTTCCGAAATTGCGCTTGCGCTGGTTTTGCTCACGGGCGCGGGCTTGATGCTCAAGAGTTTTCTGCGGCTGCGGGCCGTCAACCCCGGCTTCGAACCCGGGAACGTAATGACCATGACCGTGGATCTGCCGGAATCCGCGTACCGCACGGCCGCTCAGATGCGGGCTTTTCACACGCGAACTCTGGAAAGCCTCTCTAACCTGCCGGGCGTGCTTGCTGCGGGCGCGGTGAATTGGAGACCCCTCGGCAATGAGTTGACCATGGGCGATTTCCAGGTGGAAGGCGGCCAGCCGCTGCCGCCAGGTTACATGGTGGACAAACCGTGTGCGAGCCCGGGATATTTCAGAGCCATGGGAATCCGGCTGTTACGAGGGCGAGAGTTCACCGAAAGCGATGACGCCACCGCGCCGGGCGTTGTGGTGGTGAGCCAGTCCGTAGCGCATAGCCTGTGGCCGGGCAGCGATCCGCTTGGGAAGCGCATTTCCATGGAAGATAACCCCAAGCCCGGAGATTGGCTGACCGTCGTGGGTGTTGTGGACGATGTGAAGCAACGAGGGCTCGCCAAGAAATCCGATCCAGCTATCTATCAGCCGTACCTTCAGGTCACACACCCCTTCTTTCTGAGTCACATGACCTTCGTGGCGAGGACAGCTTCCAACCCGCTGGGAGTCGCATCGGGGATGCGCGGCGTTCTCGGTGAGGTTGATAAAGACCAGCCGGCTCAGTCGATCTCCGCGATGGATAACCTGATTGCCGCGACCACGGCCGAGCCCCAGTTCCAGGCGAGACTGCTCGCTGTGTTTGCGATTATGGCGCTGGCTCTCGCAATCGTCGGCATCTATGGCCTCCTGGCTTACTCGGTGGCGCAGCGAACGCGTGAGATCGGCGTACGCATGGCTCTCGGCGCTCAAACGGCAGATGTGGTGCAGATGCTCGTTCGCAGCACCTTGGTCCTGGTTGGTGCGGGGATATTGCTCGGAACGGCGGGTGCACTCGCCGTGACGCGCGTGCTCGCGAGGTTCCTCTTCGAAGTGAAACCAAGCGACCCGCCGACCATTGCAGCAGTCGCACTCACACTTGTGTGTGCGGCACTGGCAGCATGTTATGTCCCCGCGCGGCGCGCGATGCGAGTCGATCCGATAGTGGCGTTGAGATACGAATAGAAATTGGAAATGGAAGACAAAAATTAGAGGTTGGGAACAGAAGGAGAGCCGCTATGAACTGGCTAAGTGGACTCTTTGGCAAACGCAAGCGAGAGAAAGAATTGGAAGAGGAAATGCGGAGCCATCTGAAGCTGTCGGCACAAGCGCGTGTGGAGCATGGCGCCGAAGCAAGAGAGGCGGAACACGCGGCACGGCGAGAATTTGGGAATGTGGAATTGGTGAAGGAGGTCACGCGAGACGTTTGGGGATGGAGATGGTTGAGAGACGCCGCCGAGGATGCGCGTTACGGAATGAGAATGCTGCTGAAAAATCCGGGGTTCGCGATCGTAGCCATCCTTTCGCTGGCGCTCGGTATCGGCGCGACTACAGCCGTATTCAGCGTGGTTTACGGCGTCCTGGTGAACCCGTATCCTTACGCTAATTCGGACCGCATGGTGCACCTGGTGGTCCACGACGCCAACGGCAATCGCCGTTACATCAACCTCACCGGGCCGCAATTGCAACAGCTCCGGCAAGCGAGCTGCGTTGAGAGCTCTGCCGCGATGGACGCATGGGAGCTCACTACGACTGACAGCGACCTTCCTGAAAACGTTCATGCTGTATATCTCAGTTCAAACACTTTCGTCCATTTTGCCGTGCCCCCACTGCTGGGGCGCGGACTCGTGCCATCGGATGCACCCGAGGGCCAGGATCCCGACAATGTGGCGGTGCTGGGGTATCAATTCTGGCAGAGGCACTACGGCGGCGACCCTGACATCGTCGGCAAGAATATTCAGCTGGTTCATAAAAGCTACTCGATTGAGGGCGTGGTGCGGCCGCGCTTTACCTGGGGCGACGGGGAAGTCTATCTGCCGCTGAAGCTCACTGCCGATCCTGTGCGAACTTTCTTTCCCATGATTCGACTCAAGCCAGGAGTCACGCGCGCGGCAGCGAACGCGGAGTTTCAATCATTGGTTGAGCAATTCGCCAAACAAACTCCGACCCACTTCCCTGAGCATTTCCATGTGGCAGTCGAAGGATTAAATGACCACTTTGTGACTGACATCGGCGGGACACTTTACCTTCTGCTCTCTGCCGTGGCGTTGTTGCTGCTGATCGGCTGCGGAAACGTTTCGATTCTCCTGTTGGCCCGCGGCACGGCGCGCCAGCACGAGTTGGCGGTGCGGTCGGCGATCGGTGCGGAAAAGTCTCGCATCGTGCGGCAGTTGCTCACGGAAGCGCTGATGCTGTCGTTCACAGGAGCGGCCCTCGGCGTGGCACTGGCGAACAGCCTCGTGAAGCTGATCGTGAACTGGCTGCCGGAATTTTCATTCCCGCATGAAGCAACCATCAGCATCAATCTGCCGGTTCTGTTTTTCAGCGTCGGCCTGGCACTGTTGACTGGCGTTGTCTTCGGCATCTCGCCGGCCCTTCAATCCGCGCGTCCGGATGTGGCGCAGGTGATGCAAGCGAATACGCGCAAGGTTACGGCAGGAGTTCGTGGCCGCGGGACTCACAGCGTGCTGATCGCTGGCCAGCTTGCCCTGACGCTATTGTTGCTGGCCGGAGCTGGGGCTGCGATGCAAGGCTTTGTCCGCATGATGCGCGTGAACCTCGGCTACGACCCGCACAACGCTATGTCGGTCGGCATCCCGGTGCACGACAACAGCTACACCACTTGGGAAGCCAGGAAAGCGTACTTCCATCAGCTACTTCAGAGGGTGGGTGAGATGCCGGACGTTGTTGCCGCGGGAATTTCGACAAACGCGACTCCGCCCGATAACGGATGGGAACAGCGCTTCGAAATTTCCGGCAAGCCGGCGGCGGAACAGCAGCGGGCGCGGATCAACTTTATCAGTGCCGAATATTTCACCGTGCTGCACGTTCCGTTGCTGCAAGGCCGACTGTGGGATGAAAGCGAGACGATGCGCGGCTCCCAGCTGGCGCTGATCAATCAGACGCTGGCTCGCCAATATTTTCCTAATGGTGATGCTATTGGCAGCGAGATTCGCGTGCCGGCCCTTAAGGGCGAACCTCCGTTCAACCTGGCAGTCCCTAAGAGCGACAGTTGGTTTCAGGTGATTGGCATCGTCGGCGATGCTCGCGATGACGGGTTGCGCAATCCCATCAAGCCCTCCGTGTTTGTGCCGTATACAATCATGATGCCGCAATACACGCAGATCCTCGTCCGAACCAGGGTTCCTCCGCTCACCATATTCCGCACCGTTCGAGAGCAGATTCGCACCGTCGACCCCGACCAGCAGGCATCCAGGAATGTTCGCGATCTCGATGGATGGATTACCGGGCTGCCGGAATGGCAACAGGGGCACCTCGTGGCAACTTTGTTTGCGGGATTTGCGATCCTGGCGCTGGCGCTCGCAGCCACGGGACTGTACAGCGTGATTTCGTATGCCGTTAGCCAGCGAACGGGCGAATTCGGAATACGCATGGCGCTGGGAGCAAGCCGCAAAGATGTCCTGCTGATGGTCTTTCGTTCGGCGGCGGTCAGCGTTGCTGGCGGTGTTCTAACGGGAGTAGTGCTTACGATTGCGCTCCATCGCCTGCTGGCGCGCTTGATTCAGGACAGTTCAATCGATGTGCTGGTCCTCGCGGGCGTGGTCCTGCTGCTGGTCGCGACTTCTGGCTTGTCGTGCTTCCTACCCGCGCGAAGAGCCTTGTCAGTCGATCCGATGGTGGCGCTTCGCTACGAATAGAAATTAGAAACTATAAATTGGAAAAGAGGAATCGCGATGAGCTGGATGGACGGATTCTTTGGCAAGAGGAAGCGGGAAAAGGAACTCGAGGAAGAGATGCGGAGCCATCTGGAGATGGCAGCGCGGGAACGGGTGGAGCGAGGAGTGGCTGAAGGCGAAGCAGCGAGCGCGGTGCGAAGAGAGTTTGGGAATCTGGAGCTGGTGAAGGAAACAACGCGTGATGCATGGGGAAGGGGATTTCTCGACCGGCTAATGCAAGACTTGCAGTTTGGTGTGCGAATGCTTGCGAAGTCGCCGGGATTCACGGCGGTGGCCATCCTGACTCTGGCGCTGGGAATTGGCGCGAACACGGCGCTCTTTTCCGTGGTCAACGGAGTGCTGCTGAATCCGCTTCCTTATCCACACCCCGAGCAACTTGTCTGGCTGGCCGAGAGCAAGCCGAATTTTGACACCGGATCAATTTCGTTTCCAAATTTCAAGGACTGGCGGAAGCAAAACCAAACATTTTCCATGATGGGGATTTCCCGGGGCTACTCTTTCAGTCTCACAGGCGCGGGCGAAGCGGAGCAATTGAAGGCTCAATTCGTTTCTTCGGACTTGCTTACGTTGCTGAATGTGCAGCCAGTCATCGGACGTTTGTTCACAGAAGGCGAGGACGAGATTGGCGCGAGTCCCATTGTGATTATCAGCGACGGATTCTGGAATCGGAAATTTGGCGCTGCACGGGACATCTTGGGAAAAGGACTCGCACTGGACGGGCGCAACTATACGATCGTCGGCGTGATCCCCACGAAGCCCAAGCTGCAGATTGGAAGTCTTGGTACCAGCGATGTGTTCGCTCCCTTGGGCCAATGGACAAATGCACTGCTGTCAAGCCGGGGAGCGAGACTGGGGTTTCACGGAATTGGCCGGCTAAAGCCCGGCGTCACCATCGAACAAGCACGGGGTGACATGAAACGCGTGTCGGAGAACCTGACGGCGATGTTCCCGGATGTGGATAAGGGGATCGGGGCAGCTGTCTTCCCGCTCAAGGATCGCATGGTGGGTGAGGTCAAGCACCTGCTGCTGGTGCTCCTTGCGGCGGTCGCGTTCGTGCTTCTGATCGCGTGCGTGAATGTGGCCAACTTACTCTTGGCACGTTCGACGGGAAGAACGCGTGAATTTGCTGTTCGCGCGGCGATGGGCGCGGGCCGAGGCAGAATCGTGCTTCAACTCCTAACGGAGAGCATGTTGCTGGCTCTGGCGGGAGGTGGACTTGGACTGCTGGTCGCGGCGTGGGGCACGAAAGGGGCCCTGCGGTATCTTTCCTCGGGTTTGCCGCGCATGGACGAGGTCCGAATAGATGCGCGCGTTTTGTTTTTCACCATGGGCGTTGCGCTGCTTTGTGGAATCATGTTTGGCCTGGTCCCGGCACTGAAGATCTCAAAGCCAAACTTGCAGGACACCCTGAAAGAAGGCAGTCAAAGATCGGGCGGTGGGAAACATCGCGTGCAGGGAATATTTATTGTGGCGGAAATGGCTATGGCATTGGTTCTGCTAATTGCAGCGGGCTTGATGATTCGGAGCCTGAATGCGCTTTGGAACGTCAACCCCGGCTTCGATTCGCACAACGTGCTGACGTTTGGAGTCTCGCTTCCTCCGTCCATGAGAGACGCTAATCCAGACGCGATTCGCGTTGCACTTCACGAAATTCACGACAAACTGAGCTTAACAGGGGGAGTGAAATCAGTTTCGCTTTCGTGGGCCGCAGTGCCGCTCAGCGGCGACGATGAGGATTTGTTTTGGATCGAAGGAAAACCAAAGCCAGAGAGCGACAACGACATGAACTGGGCGTTGAGCTATGTCGTGCAAGAAGACTATTTAAAGGTGATGGGAATTCCTCTGCTGCGCGGGCGGTTTTTTACGGCGCAAGACAATGAGCATTCGCAACGTGTGATCGTCATCGACGATGTTTTCGCGCGAAAGTTTTTCCCGGACCAGGATCCGATCGGCAAGCGCGTGATTCTGAATAACAAGGGAGGAGTCGCTGAGATTGTCGGTATTGTGGGCCACGTCAAGCAATGGGGCCTCGATTCAGACGACACACAATCGCTCCGCACGCAGCTCTATTTTCCGTACATGCAGCTTCCGGATGAGGCTATGCGGCAGTCCGCGAGCGGCACGGGAGTGCTGGTGCGCTTTGAAGGAGATGCGCAGGCGGCAAGTATGGCAATCCGATCCGGACTGAAAGGGATGCACAGCGATCAGGTGATGTTCGGAGCGCAAACGATGGAAGAGATCATCGCCGACTCGCTGGCCACGCGCCGCGTCTCGATGATTGTGCTGGAAGTTTTCGCCTTCCTCGCACTCGGGTTGGCAAGCCTGGGAATTTACGGTGTCATTTCTTACTTTGTGGCCTATCGCACACATGAGATCGGCGTCCGCGTAGCACTCGGCGCAAAACAAACCGACGTGTTACGCCAGATTTTGGGTGAAAGCATGAAGCTGACAGCCATCGGAATTTTCATTGGACTATTGGCTGCACTGGGCCTCACCCGCTTAATGGCCAATCTGCTTTTTGCCGTGAGCGCGACGGACCCGATGACATTTGCGCTAGTTGGGACGATTTTGGCCATCGTTGCCCTCGCGGCGTGCTACGTACCCGCCAGGCGCGCGATGAAAGTGGATCCGATTGTCGCGCTGCGATACGAGTGAACTGGCGGGCGATCATAAGGGTGGCTATCTAAGAAGGGCGATTCCTGACCGGCTTCCCTTGCGCGCAATCTAAATGTCCCTTCCAGAATTGCGCTGAATCGGCCCGAAAAGGGGCTATCCTGTTGACAAATAAGGCCCTAGGCCCGACCTAACCGCCAGTCTCGAATCCTGTCTAATGACTCGGATGCAGCAGAGCGTCGATAGCACCCAGGCCATCGCAGAGAGCGACGTCGTCGCCGTGGAGCGCACGCTCGCGGGCGATCGCGATGCCTATCGCGTTCTGGTTGAACGGCACAGCCACAGTGTTTTCCGGCTGGCCTACCGCATGACCGGGAACCGGCACGATGCCGAAGAAGTGGTCCAGGAGGCGTTTTTGCGCGGGTATCAAAAGCTCGGTCAGTTTGCGGCGCGAGCGAATTTCGGTACGTGGGTATATCGAATCGCCGCGAACTACGCGATTGACCGCTTGCGGCAGCGCCAGAAGGAAGAAGCGCGCCGGGAAACGCCGAGAGCCGAAGAACGGGACGCCCCGGAAAACGATCCCGTGAATGGCGTCCAGGATGAAGCGCCGACGCCGGAACGGTTGACGCAGAGCATCGAACTCCGAAAACAGATGGGGCAGGCGCTGGCCGCTCTTTCGGAAGCGGAAAGAACCGCTTTCGTGATGCGCCACTGGGAAGGCTGCGGAATCGAGGAAATCGCGGGAGTCTTGAAATCAAGTTCGAGCGCCGCAAAGAACACCGTCTTTCGAGCTGTCCAGAAATTGCGTCATGCGCTGCAGCCGTTTGTGGAAACAAAGGCGCACGCGCGTGCGATGGGAACCGAGTCATGAATCATATGAAGGAAGAAGAGTTGATTGCTTATCGCGAGGGAGTTACGGAGCAGCGTGCCGTAGTAGCAGAGCATCTGGCGGCCTGCGAAAGGTGCCGCGCGGAGCTCGAACGAATCGAAGCGGTGCTCGCGGCGCTGGATACGTTGCCGGTGCCGGACCCGGGAGCAGACTACGGGCGGCAGGTCTGGAAGGAAATTGCGCCGCGCCTGGCGGAGAAACCAGACTTATTGCGGCGTTCGTTGTCGGCCGTATCACCAAGCGGGGAGGCACGGGCGATAACGTCGCGAACCAGGAGCAGGTGCGGGAACGCGTGCTGGTCGTCGCTGTGGGCGAACACCTGGGCCACTCCGAGCGAATGTTAATCGAACTTTCAAACGAGGCGCCGGACGACCCCAAGCAGAAAGAAGTGGACATCTCGGCCGAGCAGCGCCGCGCGGAAGATTTGCTGCAGGAAAACCGTTTGTACCGGCAGACCGCTCTACGAGAAGGAGATGCGGGACTCGCCAACGTGCTGGACGAATTGGAGCGTGTGCTGTTGGACGTGGCGCACAGCCCCGGAGAAGTAACGCCGGCGCAGCTCGAAGCGATTCAGAAAAAAATCGAAGCGCGCGGGATTCTGTTCAAAGTTCGTGTGGTCAACAAGGAACTGCAACAACGGCAGGAGGCCACGAAGCCTGCGCCGCAAAACGATTCTGCGAAACGAGAGAGGAACAAAGTATGACCATCGGCAATTCAGTTGGAAAGCCAAGCGCGGCCTGGATCGCAATCGCCGCGCTGCTGCTGGCGCCCACAATCACGCGCGCTCGCGGGCCCAAAGCAACTCCCAGGCAGTCGGGGGATTCGCTGCAAGACGCTCAGGAGGCGCGAGACAAGGAACAGGAGAAGCGCGAACGCGAGCAGGAAGCGCGGGAACGAGAAGAAGAAAAACGCGAGCGCGAACAAGAAGCCCGCGAACGGGCGCAGGAAAAAATCGAACGGCTGCAAGCATTGTACGACGACGGCCGTGAGGACCTCGATGAGGACCGCTACGACCGGGCCGCAGAGAAATTCCGGCAACTGGCGGAACTGAATGGTCCCCAAACGGATGCCGCCCTCTACTGGAAAGCGTACGCGGAGAACCGCTTGGGCAAGAGGGATACCGCGCTGACTACCATTGCAGACTTTAAGCGGCGATTTTCACAAAGCCGCTGGGAAAAGGATGTCCGCGCGCTGGAGATCGAAGTGAAGCAATCGACCGGCCAGCCTGTCAAACCGGCGGACCAGAGCGACGAGGAATTGAAAATGCTGGCCATCCAAGGGCTGATGAGCAGCGACCCGGAACGCACGCTGCCCTTGCTCGAGAAAGTGATCAACGGTTCAGGCTCTCCAAAGGAAAAATCGAAGGCCCTCTTCGTGCTGGCGCAAAGTGGGTCGGCCCAAGCACGCGCGATTCTGGGAAGGATCGCGCGAGGCCAGACCAATCCGGACCTGCAGCGCAAGGCCGTTGAATACCTGGGCCTCTTCGGCGGCAGTGAAGCTCGCAAAACACTTGCCGAGGTTTACGCCTCGAGCAGCGACGCCTCTGTGAAGCACGCCATTCTTCGCAGCTATATGATCGGCGGCGATCACGAACGCCTGTTCGCGGCTGCGAAAAGCGAAAAGGACGAATCGCTGCGCCGCGAAGCCATCCGGCAACTCGGGCTGGTTCACGGAACGAGCGAACTGGAGCAGTTGTACCAGGCGGAAACTTCGACGGATCTGCGCAGGGACATCCTGCAGGCATTTTTTCTTGCGGGCGATTCGGGAAGGCTCGTGAAAGCCGCGCAAGGAGAAAAGGACGCGGATTTGCGGCGGGCGGCAATTCGAAACCTGGGTCTGATTCACTCGGACGATTCGGGCCAAGCGCTGCAAGAAATTTACGCCAAGGAAACAGATCACGCGCTCAAAGCAGAAGTCCTGAACGCGTTTTTCTTGCAGGGCAACGCGAAAGCCCTGGTGGCCATTGCTCGAAGCGAAAAAGATCCGGAACTCAAGAAAACAGCGGTGTCCAAATTGTCTCTGATGCACTCGAAAGAAGCCGCCGATTACCTGATGGAATTGCTGCAAAAGTAGGAGAGAAACCATGCGAGAGGAACGAGTTGTTTCGACGCTGCGAAAAGCAGTCGGGCTTGCGATGATCGTGGCTGGAATTAGCATGGCCGCCGTGCAACTGGCGAAGGGCAATTCCCCAGCCCAAACAGGACAATCAGGCGCTGCCACCATGCAGGCGTCTGAGGCTCCGCGCATTGAAAATGCGAAGCTGGAGACGCGTGCTGTCGGCACAAGTCTTGATGCAGCAATTCGCGAACTCGAGGGAAAAGCCGAAGCGCCCGAGTGGATCGGCTACAGCGTCGACGAGGTTGTCGGCGAGCGTGGCGTCTGCTGCGACAACAACTGGAACGATGGGAATTGCGGAACTTGCCGTCTGGAAAAGGAAAACGGCGGAACTGTCAGCTCGCCGCACGCGGAAGGAAGCATTAAGCTGGAGGGCGCGCGTCGACTTGTCGTGTTGTATCGCCTGGAAGCGAAGCAGGTCATAAAAATTCGCGTCGCATCGGAAGATTGCACTCTGGATGCCGGCGGACTGCCGTTCGTCTGGCTAACGGGAGTCAAAGCATCGGAGAGTGTTGCACTCCTCGCAACTTACGTGCGTAGTCCGGATTTTGAAGAACACGGCGAACGCAAGATCGGAAACGGCGCGTTGACGGCGATTGCGCTTCATGCAGATGCATCGGCCGACCGGGCTCTCGAATCCTTTACAGTGCCGGAGCAGCGCGAAGCATTGCGGAGGCAAGCGGCGTTCTGGATGGGAGCTGCGCGAGGCAAAGCCGGATTGACCGCTTTGCAACGCATGGCGAAGACGGATCCAAGTTCCGACGTTCGCGCTCACGTGGCGTTTGCGATTTCCGTAAGCCACGAGGCAGGCGCCGTTGATGAAATGATTCGCATGGCGCACGATGACGCCAGCTCGCACGTGCGGGGACAAGCGCTTTTTTGGCTGGCGCAAAAAGCAGGAAAGAAAGCCGTGGGCACAATCACCGGCGCGATCGAGAACGACCCCGACACAGAAGTGAAGAAAAAAGCGGTCTTTGCGCTGAGCCAATTGCCAAAGGATGAAGGCGTGCCGAAACTGATCGAAGTCGCGCAGACCAATCGAAATCCCGCAGTGCGTAAGCAGGCCATGTTCTGGCTGGGACAATCAAACGATCCGCGGGCGCTGCAATTTTTTGAAAAATTGCTGACGCAGTGAAGCGCTAGCGCAAGAGGTCTTCGAGCTGCACGCGCGCATCTGTTTTTGAATCGCGATATTTCACAATGACCGCGGCTTGCAGCGAAAGCCCCCATTTCGCGCCGCTGGGATGCGAGACAGCGCGTGATCCGGGCACCACGATGGCTTCCTCGGGGATAATGAGCGGCTCAGGTTCACTGGCCGTGTAAACCTTTTCTCGAACCAAATCGTAAACCGGAATCGAACGATTGAGAATCGTGCCGGTGCCAAGAACCGCGCGGCTCTTCACGACAGTTCCCTCATAAACGCCTGAATTTCCGCCAACTAAAACTTCATCTTCAATGATTACCGGCAGCGCGCCCACCGGTTCGAGAACGCCGCCGATTTGCGAGCCAGCGGAAATGTGACAGTTGCGACCAATCTGCGCGCAACTGCCAATCAGGGCATGCGAATCGATCATCGTGCCTTCGCCGACGTATGCGCCCACGTTGACGAACATCGGCGGCATGCAGATCACGCCACGTCCGATGTAACTGCCGTCGCGAATGCTGGAGCCCCCCGGAACGATGCGCACGCCGTCGGAAGCGGCGAACGCACGCACCGGATACGTGGACTTGTCAAAGAACGGCTGCTTCCCGGCGTCGATGGACATGTCCGCGATGGCGCCCATTCGAAAGCCCAGCAGAATTCCCTTCTTCACCCAGGCGTTCGGGCGCCAGCCGGATTTTGAGGAGGCATCGGGTTCAGCAGCGCGAATCTCCCCGCGATTCAGCGCGGCTTTGAAATCCCGAAAAAGCCACTGATGTTCTTCTTCGTAATGCGCGGGCGCTTCGTCAAACAACTTTTCAATTTGCGAAGGCTGCATGCACCCTCTCGACGAGTCCGAGCGATTCAAGCGCCGCCCGGATGCGCGCCTGATTCTCCGCTTTGGGCGGCACAAGTGGCAAGCGCCACACCGGTTCGAGCAGTCCCATTTCGGCCATCGCGGCTTTCACCGGGATGGGATTGGATTCGACGAAGTTTATTTCCATCAGCGAATGATAACGCCGGTGAATCGCGCGCGCGCCGGCAAAGTCACCACGCAGCGCGAGCCGCGTCAACTGCGACATTTCCGTCGGAATCTCGTTGGACACGACCGAAATGACTCCGCGTCCGCCAAGCGCGATGAGCGGAAGCGTGATGGCATCGTCGCCGGAAACCACGATGAAGTCCTCGGGCACGGTGTTGAGAATCGCTGCCATTTGCGAGACATTGCCCGAGGCCTCCTTGATACCGACGATGTTCTTGATTTGCGCCAGCCGCTTCACCGTGGCTGGCTCGATGTTTACGCCCGTACGTCCTTGCACGCTGTAGAGAACGATCGGCAGTGATACTGCCTCCGCGATCACGCGAAAGTGCTGGAAGAGCCCTTCCTGCGTGGGTTTGTTGTAATACGGTGTAACCGAGAGGATGCCATCCGCGCCAAGTGCGGCCAATTCGCGCCCCAGCGCGATCACTTCCACAGTGTTATAGCCGCCCGCACCCGCGAGAACCGGGACTTTGCCCTTGGCGAGCTCAACCGCGATTTCCACTACGCGCAAGTGTTCCTCGTGTGTCAGCGTCGGGCTCTCGCCGGTCGTTCCGCAAGGAACGAGAAAGTCGACGCCCGCATCGATTTGCCGTCGCACCAATCGGCGCAGAGCGGCTTCCTCGAGAGAGCCGTCCTTTCGAAATGGCGTGACAAGTGCAGTTCCGGTTCCAGTAAACATGGTCTTTGCTCCTGGTATTTTCTATTCAACTTCCATAAAGCTGGCAGCAGGGATAGGCCGCCGCTAAATTTCCTCAGCTCAATTCGCTGAGAATCTCGTGAAATTCGAATACGCCTTGCTTGCCGTTGATCCATCGAGCGGCGCGCAATGCGCCGCGTGCAAAGCCATCCCGGCTGCGCGCCGTGTGCCGCAGCGTGATGGTGTCGGCAGGCGAATCAAAACCAATTTCATGCGTTCCGGGATTCGCGCCGGCGCGATTTGAGCTCAAGCACACTGCGCGGTGGAAGCCGCTCGTTCGCATTTCCTCCACAAGTTTTTTCAGCGTGCCCGAAGGCGCGTCCTTTTTCGCACAGTGGTGAATTTCCCAGCCCCATGCTTCGTATTCCTCGTGCTTCGCAAAAAGCGCCGCGGTGTGCGCCACCGCTTGTATAAAAAGATTTACGCCCACGGAAAAATTCGGCGCCCAAACAAGCCCTGTTCCACTCTTCGCGACGGCCTCGCGGACAGAGGGGAGATCGCCGAACCAGCCGGTCGTGCCGCTAACCGAATTAACGCCTATCGCAGCCAGCCGCCGAATATTTTCCGGAGCGGCGTCTGGCGAAGTGAATTCTACGGCCACATCAACTCCTCGAAGCGTCTGATGGGATAGAGCCTGCCCGCGCGGATTGCTCCGCGCATCGAATTTCGCGCGCACATCAAAACCATATTCAGGCGCAAGTTGCTCGATCAGCCGTCCCATCTTTCCGTAACCGACAATAGCGAGCCCAACGCTCATGCGCTGCTCCGTCCCGTGGCGAGAAGCTGCGTCGCCATGCGTGCATAAATTTCCACCGCTTCTGACAATTCCTTTTTGGAGATGCGTTCCTCGGCGGTGTGCGCGACGTGAATGCTTCCTGGCCCAATGAGAAATGGTTGCCCCCACGCTCCATCGAACGTCGGAATGTCCGTCGTGAAAGCGACTATCGTTGTGGGCAGACCGTCGAATTGACTCAGTTCCACGGCCGGTGTGTGCAGTACTTCGCGAGCTTCAGCGCGGCCCGCAGTCGCGGTCGATACGGCTTCGCGCAGCTTTGCGGGATCGCCGACGGTGCGGAACATGATTTCCGCTTCGCCGTGATCCGCTACGACGTTCGGTGCGCGACCGCCATTGATGGTGCCGACATTCAGGGTGCTGCGGCCAAGCAGCGAATCCTCCGGCAACGGAATCCGGCGAATGTCGCTTAGAACATCCAGCAGTGTGTGGATGGCCGAATGGCCGAGCTCGGGATAAGCCGAGTGCGCGAGTTTTCCACGCGCGGTGATTTCGAAGCGCAGCGCGCCTTTGGAACCAAGAGCGAGGCGATTTTCTGTGGGCTCGCCATTGATCAGGAATCGCGAACCGCGCGGACTTGCCGCAGCGGCTCTGGCCCCAGCGCTGTTGCGTTCTTCGCCGACAACGAACAACAAGCCAAAGTTCCGTGTTCCTGCCGCCAGCAGTTTCTCCGCAGCCGCAATCATCGCGGCAATGATTCCCTTTGCGTCGCAGGAACCTCGGCCCCCAATGAACTCTCCGTCCTCGCGAGAAGCAAAGAACGGCGGCACGGTGTCCATGTGTGTAGAGAGCGTGACGATCGGCTTGCCCCAGGAGGCAAAAATATTGTCGCGATTCGGTTCGACAGGAATGCGCTCGATACCGCCGTTGTGCCGCGAAGCGAGGGTAGACAAATGCGCGAAGAGGTAGTCACCCACGTTTTTTTCGTGGTTCGTGGTCGACTCGATGTCGACAAGCGCGCGCGTCAATTCGAACAGGTCCATTTCTGCCGGGTTTTTTCTGGATGAGCGAAACGAAAGGAAGGAACCGCGAGGATACAAATCGAGGCTGCTGCCTCTCGATAGCGCTTCATCCGAATGATCGGATGACAGTGAACAGGCCTTGGACCTGTTCCCCAACCGCTGCGGTTTCAGCTACCGCTGCGATTTCGGCGGAAGACAACTACAACGGGAATGCCCCTTTCGCGCGGGCGTCCGAAGCTGATCGGAACTGCACGCCCCGCTACTCATGGCCTCCGCACCTCTACCAAGACCCTACCAGTCTAGAGTAGAAGGCCTCCCGTAGGCAACGGAAATTCAATGGAGCTGAATTCGAGAAATCTTTGAATATCCGGTCTAATTGGAGGAAGCACAGTAGCGCCTTGCGCTTCTCCCGAAAGCTGGGTCAGAAAGCACATTCAATTGAACCCGCCTGTCCGGTGTGAGACGATTTGGTTGGTGGCACATGACTCCGGATCAAAGAAAACGCGCCCTACAATTGATCGCGCGTCCTCCGCGAGGGAGTAAGCTGGCGAAGGCCAAAAAGTACGGCGTGGACCTTACCCTGCTGATCGAGAACCTCTCGCTAACGCCCACTGAAAGGGCGAAAAAACTGTCCAGTGGGGCAGCAGCCCGGCAAGCGCTGCGACTTGCGGGCGAACAGCACCGGTCGAAAAAGTGAACCTTAAAGAGACGCTTCGCGTTCTGTTTGACGCCAGTGTCGAGTTTGTTTTGATCGGCGGCGCCGCGATGCAAATGCAGGGCTCTGCCCATCTAACGGAGGACCTGGACTTCTGCTATGCGCGCTCGGCAAAAAATATGGAGCGCCTCACGTTAGCTTTGGCACCCTACCATCCGAGACTCAGGGGAGCCCCGGATAACCTGCCCTTTCGTTTCGATGCCGCCACCATTAAGCGTGGATTGAATTTCACACTGATGACGGACCTGGGCGCGCTTGATTTTCTTGGCGAAGTAGCCGGTGTTGGCGACTATTTGGAAGTGAAGAAAAATTCAGATGTGATGGCCATATTCAATATGGACTGCCACGTTCTATCCCTCAAGGGACTCATCCGCTCAAAAAAGGCCGCTGGCCGCGAGAGGGACTTGGAGGTCATTCCCGAGCTCGAAGGACTTCTTGATTTACAGAAGAGATCCCAAAAGTAGCCAATCGAGGAGATTAGATTACATTCCTACAATTCGAGTAGTTTGAGCGGCACGTGCTGGGAGGCCACCAGAAGTTCGCCGGCGAAGGCCGTTTCGGCGGGGCGGCGCTTCAAGGCTTCTTCGGCGGAGAGGCGCACAAGATCGGGATTGTTGTTTTCCTGCGAGACGTGCGCTAGGACCAGGTACCGCGCGATCGCGTCGAAGCCGTCGGGGTCGCAAAGATATTCGCTGACGGCGTGATTCGAGAGATGCCCGGTGCGGCTCAGGACGCGCTGCTTCACCTGCCACGGATACGGCCCCACCTTCAGCATATCCAGATCGTGATTGGATTCGAGCACCAGGCAATCCGCTCCGCGCAAATGCACTTTTACCAGCTCCGGCATGTAGCCCAGGTCAGTAACGATGGCCATCTTTGCGCCATTCGAGCGGAACGTAAAACCGATGGGATCGGCCGCGTCGTGCGGAATCGCAAAAGCATGAACGTCGATATCACCGATCGTGAAATGCTGGCCCGGCTGGATGGTTTCGACGCGCCTCAGCCGCTTGCCAAACGTTTCCGGCAGGATGCGCTTCATCGCATCCATGGTCGGCTCGGTGACGTACAGCGGCGCTTTCCAAATGCCCAGCATTTGCGGCAGGCCGTTGCAATGGTCGGTGTGTTCGTGAGTGATCAGGATGCCGTCAATGTGCTCGACGGTTCTTTCCACGGCTGCGAGGCGCGCAAGCGTTTCGCGCTTGCCCAGTCCGGCGTCCACGAGGAGTCGGGTTCGCCCGGTCTCGAGCAACGTGATGTTGCCCGAGCTGCCAGACGCCAGGATGGAAACCCGCAACCCGATCGTTCACCCCTCGGAAAATTCCTTCAGCTCAAAAAAAAATCCTAAGCGCGCTCAATCAAATTCTCAAAATGATGGCAGAGCGCTGCACGCGCGTCAACAGGGACTATGCGATTGCAACAATGATATACTCCCGCGGCGAACCATGGAAAAGTACGACCTGATCGTGGTTGGTTCCGGCCCTGGAGGCCAGCGGGCTGCGATTCAAGCGGCGAAGTTTGGCAAGCGCGCCGCGCTGGTCGAAAAGCTGGAAGTGATTGGCGGAACCGCCATCAATACGGGCACGATTCCCAGCAAGACCATCCGCGAAGCTGTCCTGCATCTTTCCGGATATCAATATCAAAGCATTTACGGCGTTAACTATCGCGTGAAGGAAACGATCACCATGGCCGATCTCTCCTTCCGCGCTCTCAACGTCATCAAGACCGAAATTGACGTGATTCGCGCGCAACTTTCGCGCAATGGCATCGACGTCGTCACGGGAACCGCCAGCTTTCTCGATCCTCACCACATGCAAGTCACAAGTTCGCGCGGACAAACCGAGTTTGAAGGGGACCACATCGTTATCGCCACGGGCACAAAGCCGGCGGTTTCTCCTCTCGTTCCTTTCAACGACAAGACCATTATCAATAGCGATCAGATTCTTCGTATGCCGGAGATTCCTAAATCCATGATTATCGTGGGCGGCGGTGTGATTGGCGTCGAGTACGTCTGTATGTTCGCGACGCTAGGCGTGCGCGTCACGCTGATCGAGAAGCGCCCGCGCTTGCTCGAATTTGCCGACGCGGAAATGGTGGAGGCGCTTTGCTACCATCTGCGCGACCGCCGCGTTACCCTGCGCCTGAACGAGGAAGTCGAAAGCGTCGAAGAAACGCCCGACCGGCTGGTCGTAGCCAATTTGAAGAGCAAGAAAAAAGTCTCCGGAGAGGCGCTGCTTTACGCGGTGGGCCGCCAGGGCAACGTGGATGAACTGAATCTTGCCGCGAGCGGCCTGGAGGCGGACACGCGAGGCCGAATCACCGTCGACGAGAATTACCGCACCAAGCAGCCGCATATCTTTGCCGTTGGAGACGTGATCGGTTTTCCCAGCCTCGGCTCGGTCTCCATGGAACAAGGACGCATCGCCGCTGCGAGAGCGTTCGGCATGCCCACGAATTCCAATCGCGCGAATTATCCTTATGGGATTTACACCATTCCCGAAATCTCGTTCATCGGCAAGACGGAAGAGCAGCTCACCGACGAAGGTGTTCCCTACGAAGTCGGCATGGCCTATTTCCGCGAGATTGCTCGAGGGCAGATTCGCGGCGATACCACTGGACGCCTGAAACTCATTTTCGATCCGGATTCCAAGAAATTGCTCGGAGTCCACATCATCGGCGAAGGAGCCTCTGAGTTGCTGCACATTGGGCAGGCCGTTTTCGCGCTAAACGGTACGGTGGAATATTTCGTGGACACCGTCTTCAACTATCCGACGCTCGCGGAATGCTATAAGGCAGCAGCGTTCAATGGTTTGAACAAACTGGCCAGGACGTAGTCAGGTCCACATGAGGAGCCGATTGCCTGAATCTTCGGTCCCTTAAGATTGGCAGGAGCACAATGAACAGGACAGTTGGTGTACTGGTCATGGAGCACATCGCCGTTGGCCTCGTGGAGAACCACAAGGTGATTGGCGCTCTCAATCTCTTTCCGGAGAAACCGCAATCGCTCGACCCGCTGCAATCCACGCCCGCGGACAGTATCGTTGACGGCATCCGGCAACAAGTTGAGAAGGTTAGTAAAGGGGAAAAAGTCGCCGCCATTGGCATCGGCTTCCCGGGCATCATTCGCAACGGCGTCGTCGAGGACTCCCCCAACTTTCAGCAGGCCAAAGGCTTTGCCTTCCAAGCCGCCTTGTCCGCTGCTCTGCGCGGCAAACTCTCGGGCACACACGTTCATCTTTTTAATGACGCCGACGTGATGGCCGCGGGAATTGCGGCGACGCGGGGCAAGCTGAACAAACTCTTCCGCGTGTGGACCATCGGCAACGGCATCGGTTTCGGCCGTTTCCCTTCCCGGGAAGGAATCTGGGAAGGCGGGCACTCAGTCGTTAGCCTGGACCCCAGGGAAAAGTTCTGCGGCTGCGGCGGCCAGGGGCATCTTGAAGGAATCCTCGGGCGGCGCTCCATGCGCTTGCGATTCCTGGATCTCGAACCCGAAGAAGTTTTCGAAAACGCGCGTGCCGGTGACGCCCGGTGCACTGAATTCGTTGCCCTGTGTCACCGCGCTCTGGCTGCTGCCACCGCAACCAGCATCCACATGGAAGGCCCGGGAACATTTTTTGTCACTGGACCGGAGGTTAAGTTTATCGACACTGGATTGCTGGACAGGCTGCTGCACGACATGGTCAAGATGAGCCCCCTGCAAGGCAGCCGCTTCGAACTTGTCCCAACGTCGGACGAAATTGGCATCATCGGCGCCGCCGTCAACGCCGACCGCGCCACGCAAACCTAGTCCGGCTTGAACGTTCACTCCCCATGGCAACGCCGGCGAGGGAAGACAAATCGTTGATTTGGGCAAAAGCGATTCAGGAGCAGGGATTCGGAATCATTCTCAACGTGCTTGCGCAACAGGATGTTGTCGACCTGCTCGAAGAATTGAGCCGGGCGAATTTGCCGCGTACTAGGGCCGGTGTGCGCCATGCCATGAGACTCGCGACGGTTGCGGCGATAGCGCGAGGCTTACAGCTTTTGGGAATCGCGCAGCAAATTCTTGGCGGCGGAGCGTTTCCGTTTCGCGCGACGCTCTTCGACAAATCGCCGACCGCAAACTGGCTTGTGGTGTGGCACCAGGACACGGCTTTGCCGCTTCGAGAGCAGCGTGAGACGCCAGGGTGGGGACCATGGTCGGTTAAAGATGGCGTTAGCTATGCGCACGCTCCGGCAAATGCATTGTCGCAAGTGCTTGCGCTGCGGCTGCACCTGGACGACTCAACTGCGGAAAATGGACCACTGCGTGTTCTGCCCAGGACTCATACGCTTGGCGTTCTAAGCGACAAGGAACTCCACGATCTCTCAACACGAATCGCCGCGATCGATTGCGTAGTGCCGCGCGGTGGCGTTCTAGCGATGCGGCCTCTCATTGTGCATGCATCATCAAAATCCCAAACGAACGCTCCGCGGCGAGTCCTACACATTGAATATGCAGCCTCGCAAGAAATCGCAGATGGGCTTGAATTAGCTATCGCTTGAACGACTGAACCACCAACTCAGCAGGCCAGGCGGGAGCGGTCGAGGGTGAAGCCGTTCAGTGGTCCGAGGACGGTGACGGCGATTTGGCCGGCTTGGAAATACTGCCGGGCCAGGGATTGCAGTTCTTCATGGGTGACGGCTTCGATGGAGTCCAGGATCTCGTCGAGCGAGTAGAAGCGGCCAAAATACAATTCCTGACGCGCCAGATTGGACATGCGGGAGCTGGTAGATTCGAGCGAAAGCATCAACGAGCCCTTGAGATGATTTTTTGAACGGCGAAGCTCTTCTTCTGTAACCAGCGATTCCTTCAACGCCCGAAATTCCTGGATGGTCAAGTCGATGACCTGGCCAACGGTCTCCTTGGCGGTGCCGGCGTAGACGGTCATCATTCCGGCGTCGGAATAGGGCGTCAATTCGCTGAAAACTGCGTAAGCGAGTCCCTGCTTTTCGCGAATATTCTGAAAAAGGCGCGAGGACATGCCGCCGCCAAGAAGATTGTTTAGCACCGCGACGGTGAAGCGGTCTTGGTGGCCCAGCGGAACTGAAGGGACACCGATGCAGACATGCACTTGCTCGAGGTCGCGCTTGGGTTCGAGATGGATGGGCGCTTCCGTGCGCGGCGCGCCATCGCTCTCCGCTGGACCCGTTGGTTTCATCCCGCCGAATTCGCGCTGAACCAATTCCAGCACCTGTTCGTGAGTGACGTTGCCAGCGGCGGTCACAACGAGATGATCCGGCGCGAACCATTCCCGGAAACGCGCAAACAGCGAATCGCGATTGAAGGCCTTGACGGTTTCCGGAGTGCCGAGAATCGGGCGCCCGAGCGAATGTTGCGGCCAGAAACCGCGCGTGAAAATTTCGTGCAGAAGATACTCAGGATTGTCCAGGTCCATTTTAATCTCTTCGAGGACCACCTGGCGCTCTTTCTTCACATCTTCCGAATCGAATTTTGGGCGGAGCACGAGGTCCGCGATGATGTCAAAAGCGATGGGCAAGTGCTCGTCAAGAACTTTGGCGTTGAAGCAAATCTGTTCCTTGGAAGTGAAGGCGTCAAGCATGCCGCCGATGGAGTCCATTTCGCGGGCGATGGCTTCGGCGGAGCGCCGCTCGGTGCCCTTGAAAACCATGTGCTCCATGAAATGGGCCAGGCCGTTCTCTTCAGGCACTTCGCGGCGAGAGCCGTTGCGGACCCAGACGCCCACGGAGACGGAGCGCACGTGAGGCATGGTCTCGGCGATAACCACGAGGCCGTTGGGCAAAACGTGCTTCTGAATGTCGCGCGTTTCGGTGGCCATCTTAATATTGTTGCACAGGCGGGGCGGAAACGAAAAACACAAGCATGAGATCCGCTAAAGATTTTATTTACAGCGACTTATAGTTGCATCGTTTTTGAAAACTCAACCCCCGGGCGATGACGGCAGAAAAAGTAGAATCCGCCGCAGGCAAAACCTTGCGCTACAAAAGTTTTTCGGCGGAGTTCAGTTTGCCGTATTCGCTCGTGTAGAAGAGCGGGACGTCGGAATAAGTGCCCTGGTCGCGGAGATAAACTTCGCAACTGTCGAAAGGCTTGGAATAAATGTGGATGCTGACGGCGCGCTGGTTGAATTCAGCCAGGTTCATGACTTCGTGGACCGGCTCGATGGGGTTCACGTAAGCGGGATGTGCGGCGTCGAGATCGTAAGTATCGGTCGGGATGATTTTGCAGGTGCCGTGAACGGCGTCGCGGCGATCGACGCGATAGTTCTGGACACGCAGCCGGCCAATGGGCGCGGACATCCAGCAGTTCTGATCGCGATGATTGTGGATGCGGCTGTGCTGGCCGACTTCCCAGCAAACAGTCATGCACTCGAAGAGATCATTCCTGAAAATCAGATTGCGCGTGTAACTACCCTTTGAGAAATAGCAGTATTTGTCGAGCGTCTCCGGAAGGACCGCGTGGCGGAGGATGTAGTCCTGAACAGTTTGCAGCGTGAATTCTCGCACCGGGATGGCAGCGAGGCCCTTGACCCACTCCGCGATGGTGAGTTGTTCGACAGCGATGTTTCCTGCCACGGGAACCTCCAATTCACGCGCGCCCGTGAAACGGGCGGCAATCCTGCAAGAGCGGGGATTGCCAATGAATTATAGCGCGATTCAAAGGCGAAGTAAGGAGGTGAGGAAGTAAAGAAGTAAAGAAAAGAGGTAATCTGTATCTTGCCCCGCAGAAGTGCTGAGAATATGCCTGCGGGCAAGCAAGGGACTGATGGAACTCCTAGGCAAATCGAAGGAAGAGTTGCGCGCATTCTGCGCGTCGCTGGGCGAGCCGTCGTTTCGCGGAGCTCAGATTTATCATGCGCTGTACTCCGAAAGAAAATTTGATGTGGCGCAAATTACGAATCTTCCGGCGGCGCTGCGGGAGCGGCTGCGCAAGGAAGCGCGCATCACTTTGCCGGAGATCAAACAACAGTTTGCGTCGACTGACGGCTCGGTACGGTATTTGTTTGCCCTTGCAGCTGGCGAAGAGAAGTTGAATCGTGCCGCTTCGGTGGAAGCGGTGTTTATGCCGAGCGAGGGGCGGCGGCAGACAATTTGTATTTCCACGCAGGCGGGCTGCGCGGTGGATTGCCATTTTTGTCTTACAGCACAATTGGGACTGATTCGCAACCTGACGGCTGGAGAGATTCTGGCGCAAGTCTTGCTGCCGCTAGAAGAGCACAAAAAGCAGCTGTCGCCGCAGACCAACGTTGTGCTGATGGGGCAGGGCGAGCCGCTGCTGAATTTTGAGCCGGTGATGGCGGCGGTGCGCATCCTGCTGGACCCAGCGGGGATCGGAATCTCGCCGAAACACGTGACGCTTTCGACGAGCGGAATCGTGCCGGGAATCGAGCACCTGGCACAGGAAAAGGTGCGACCGAAACTGGCGATTTCACTGAATGCATCGAATGACGAACAGCGCGACGCTTTGATGCCGATCAATAAGAAATACCCGCTTGCCGCGCTGATAAACGCCTGCAAGGAATATCCGCTGCGAACGTGGGAGCACCTGACATTTGAATACGTGATGCTCGGCGAAATAAACGACGCTGCAGAAGACGCGCGGCGAGTGGTGCGGCTGCTGGGGCCGTTGAAAAGCGTGAAAGTGAACTTGATCCCGTGGAATCCGGGAGAACTTCCCTACCGCGAATCGCCGCCAGAGCGGATCGAAGAGTTCCACCAGATCCTCGTGGATCGCGGTGTGCCGGCATTTGTGCGGTACTCACGCGGGCGTGACATCATGGCCGCGTGCGGACAGTTGGCGCTGCTGCAAATCGACAGTTCTCGGATGTCCGTCGTGAGTCCTCAGTGAAGAGCGGTGTCCTGCCCAGGGAACCAAAGGCGGCAATTCGTGGTCGACAATAACTCGCCCCGCTCCCCCTGTTTTTCGTAAGTATTGCATTTAAAGGATTTAGTGTTTCTGTAAATGATTTAGCGATGCTGTCGATGAGCTAGGGTGCCGCTGCGTGACAAAGACCGACCTGCGTGCTGAATATTAACGAAGAGATACCTGAAGTCGCGTAGACCAGAGCGTAAAGAAAAGTCCAAGGAAGAGTTGAGGGTGCCGAAGCTGGTTCAAGAGGGGCGGATGCCGATGACGGACAGGAGGCGGCCGCTCAAGGCGCCTTCTTTTCGATAGCTGAAGAGTAGGTCGCGTTGGCAGGCGGTACAGAGGCCACTGACGAAGATGTTGGGGTCGTGGAGGCCAAGGCCAAGGAGTTGGGCACGATTCGCTTTGCGGAGGTCGAGAAGAACGTTCCTGGGCGGGGGCTGGTGGCCGGGAGGCATCATGTTCAGCCACTGAATGGGATTGGGCTCGTCGCCGGTGCGGAATTCGTCGAACCATTGGGGGGCTTCGGCGAACTGGGAAAGAAACTGGGTGGCCACTTCGGCGCCAACTTCGTAGCAGCACCCGCCGATGGAGGGGCCGATGGTGGCAAACAGATCGCCAGGCTTGGATTTGAAGTGCATTTGCATCTGGCCGATGGCTTTGACGACGATGCGCTGGAGCGTGCCGCGCCAGCCCGCATGAATGGCGGCGATGGCGCGCTTTTGGGGATCGACGAGGAGCATCGGGACGCAGTCGGCGGTTTGGACGCTCAAGAGGATGCCAGGGCGGCTGGTGACGGAGGCATCGCCGCGGCAAGCTTCGGCGAGGACGCCGTCGAAAAGATGGATGATATCGGAATGGACTTGCTTTAGAGAGACGAGTTGGAGATCGGATGCGCCGAGGGCGGATTGGAAGCGGCGGCGGTTTTCGAGGACGTTCTCTTTGGTGTCCCAGCCCGTGAAGCCGAGATTGAGAACCTTTTCGCCATCCTGATTGCTGACCCCGCCAGGTTTGGTGCTGAAGCCGTGGACGAGCCAGGGAAATTTCGTAAGGGTGCGGATCTGGAGGATTTGTATGCCGCGGACCTGGCGTTCGATCCAGTCCGAGTTGGAGCTGTTGGAAGAGACAGACAGGAGTGTCCGTCCCACCGAGCGTTTGCGGTTCTTGCGTTTGGTCTTCAGTGTTTTCGTGGGAGACACAGCGATACCAGTATAATCTCGGTTGTGTGATTAGCCGAAATTGAGCGAACGAAAAAACTGGCGGGTCTAAAAGACCCGCCACTACTAAGGCAAAGTCAGATTACGCTAACGCGGGACACACAAGAATCCGTGAGGGCTGCATGATCGTTGGGATGGGGGTGGACATTGCGGAAGTGGAGCGCATCCAGGGAGCGATCGAGCGGCATGGGGAAGTGTTTTTGAGGCGCGTGTACACGACGAGGGAACGCGAGTACTGCGAGCGGTTCAAGAATAAATATGAGCGGTACGCAGGACGGTTTGCTGCGAAGGAAGCGGCGATGAAGGCGTTGGGGACGGGCTGGCGGCGCGGCGTGAGATGGGTGGATTTGGAAGTGGTGCGGGAGACGAGCGGGCGGCCGATGCTGGCAATTTCGGGTGAGGCGGCAAAAATCGCGAAGCAGATCGGTGTGAAGAGCGTGGCGCTCAGCATCACGCATACGGAAAGTCAGGCGCTGGCGCAGGTCATTTTCGAAAACTGACAAAATCTCGGCAAGGCCATGCGAGGGATTATCCCCGCGAAAGCTTTCGCACCAAAGAGCTCCCCCGAACCTGCGGCGACAAAACGATACGGACATTATTTGACGACAAGAAAATCGCCGATGGCCAGAGCATCGATGCCAGCGCAGTAGAAGCTGCGGATGGCCTCGCGAGGATCGGAAACCTGAGGCTCGCCGAAGAGATTGAAGGAGGTGTTGTAGTAGGCGCTGGCGGCGTGGCAGAGATAGTGCTCGAGGAACAAGAAGGGGGTGGTTGCGCCGTAAAGACGGCGAATCTGGCGGACTTGACCAGCCTCTCGAAAATTCCGCCCGAGCGACTGGGCCCAAGCCGCGCCGGAACCGGAAAGGGTTCGCTGGAGAAGAAAACCGGCCTCACGCAGGGCGGAGATGGCGGGACGGCGAGGGAAAGCGGCGAGCTGAACATCGGCAATTTTTGCGTTGCATTGTTCGAGACAGCGGGCAATCGCGAGCCGAGGAATCCCGCCCATGCCCGTCGAGCGGCTAAGTTTTTCTTCTTCAACGGCGGAAACGATGGAGGTTTCGTCCACTAGCACAGCCGAGCAGGCGCGGCCAAAACTCCAGATGCCAAGAGTAAGCATCGCTAGAGTGCCCCGATTCTACTGGCTCTGGAGGAAAAGTGATTCAGAAACTTGTCCGACAAGATAAGTTTCCCGACAGGAACCGACTCTGACATCCAACCATTGATTTGCAGGGAATACTCCGTCCACAAAGACACGGAGATAATTGCTGGAAAGCGCGGGGGTCTGCCGGCCCGGCAATTCGCTTGAAGGGTGAAGCGCGAGGACGCGGAGCGTGCGGCCGAGTTGGGAGTGGCGGAAAGCGGCGGATTGGGATTCGCCGATGGCGCGGAGTTCACGGGCGCGGCGCTTGATGACGACGCCAGGGATTTCGTCCAAAAGATTGGCAGCTTTAGTGCCCGGGCGTTTCGAGAAAGAGAAAACGTGGAGATAGGTGAAGGGAAGGCGCTCGATGAAGGCAAGCGTAGCGGCATGATCGTCTTCGGTTTCGCCGGGGAAACCGGTAATGACGTCGGCGCCGATAGCAGCATGCGGGAGGCGTTCGCGGATCAGTTCGACGCGGCGGGCATAGGGCTCGGCGCGATACCAGCGGTGCATGGCGGCGAGGATTCGGTTGGAGGCGGACTGCAGAGGCATATGGAAGTGCTGGGCGATGCGATCGGTCCCAGCGAAAAGATCGACGAGGTCCTGGGTAACGTCGAGAGGCTCAATGGAGCTGATGCGGAGACGCTCGACCGATGTTTCGCCGAGGATGCGGCGGAGGAGATCTTCGAATTCGACGCGGGGAGAAAGGTCGCGGCCGTAGGTGCCGAGATTGATGCCGCTGAGGACGATTTCGCGATAGCGGGTTTCGGTGAGGCGCTGGATTTCCCGAATAACCTCCGCTGGGGGCAGGCTGCGGCTCTTGCCCCGGACGAAGGGGATGACGCAGTAGGAGCAGCGGGAGTCGCAGCCGTCCTGGATTTTGAGAGTAGGCCGGGTGTGGTTCCCTTCTCCACCGAGGACGGGTGCGGAGAGGAATTCCGCGCGGTCGAAGATGTTGCTGACAAGGATCTTGCCGAGATGGGGCGAAGCGGGCGGGGCAAGCCCCGCCCCTACCAAGGAATGGAACGGCACGGTTGAGTCAGAATGAAGAGCCGCAACCGGAAAAAAATCGTTTTGTGATTTAGGGGACGTGACGGATGAGAGCGAATCGATGAGCTGGGGGATTTGCGGTTTGTGCGAATTGCCGACGACCCAGGAGACGCCCTGGAGGGCAGCAAGTTCTTCGGGAGCGCGTTGGGCGTAGCAGCCGGTTACGATGAGGCGGACAGCGGGGTTGGCAGCGTGAAGCTTGCGAATGGCGTCGCGAGCCTGCGCGTCTGCCGAAGCGGTGACGGTGCAGGTGTTGAGAACGACGATGTCAGCAGCAGCGGGTGTGGCGGCGGAGGTGCAGCCGCGGTCGAGCAACTGGCGCTCGATGGCGGCGCCATCGGCTTGCGTGGCGCGGCAGCCGAATTGTTCGATGAAGAAGGTAGGCATCCAGGAGCGCACCCAAAAAACGAAAGAATTTACACAGAGCTCGCCCCGACCCGGTCGGGGTAAACGCCGCACACAGAGAACGCAGAGAAGAAAAGGTCCGTCCGGTACTGACGCGAACTCATATAAGAATACCGGGTTTGTGGGAGAGCGAAAAGAGCAATAGTAACGAGGAAAAAATTAGGGCAGGACATGGCTTTACTCAGCGGAGAGTGCGACGCTACAATCTTCGGCATCCATGGCCCGTCAACGACACAACCCCTCCGCGCTGCACGATCCGAAGGTGTCGATCGTTGTTCCCGTTTACAACGAAAAAACGACGATTGATGAGATCCTGCGGCGAGTGCTGGACATCGAGATGCGCAAGGAAGTGATCGTCGTCGACGATTGCTCGACCGACGGGACGCGGCAGATTCTGGAAAACATGGCCGCGCGGAAAGCGAATGGCGAGGAGTTCGCGCCCGCACAGGATGGAAGCGACCAGATTGCGTTGCGGGACTTGAAGTTTGTTTTCCAGACACCGAACCAGGGCAAAGGAGCGGCCTTGCGGCGAGGTTTTGAGCAAGTGACGGGAGAGATCGTGCTGGTACAGGACGCGGACCTGGAATACGATCCGCGCGATTACCCGGTATTGCTGGGGCCAATCATCGACGGGCGCGCGGACGTGGTGTACGGATCGAGGTTTTTGGGCGGGCCGCAGCGCGTGCATTATTTCTGGCATTACGTCGCGAACCGGATGCTGACGCTGCTATCGGACATCTTCACGAACCTGAAACTGACGGACATGGAGACTTGCTACAAAGTGTTCCGGAAAGAGGTACTCACGGGAGTACAGATCAAATCGAACCGGTTTGGATTCGAACCGGAGATTACCGCTAAGATCGCCAAGCACAAGTGGCGCATTTACGAAGTACCCATCACCTATGCAGGACGCACCTACGAAGAAGGAAAGAAGATTACATGGAAAGACGGCGTCCAGGCGTTGTGGTGCATTATCCGCTATAAACTCAACGACTAAACCTAGGCCGACGCGTTTTGCGCATACCCGTTGGGGTGTTTCTGCTTCCATGCCCAGGCTGATTGAATGATTTCTTCGAGCGAGGAATGAGAGGCTTCCCAGCCGAGGACGCGCTTGAGTTTTTCCTTGCTGGCAACCAGAACGGCGGGATCACCAGGACGACGCGGACCAAGTTTGCGCGGGATTTTGCGGCCGGTAATACGCTCCGCCGCATCGATGACTTCCAGGATGGAGAAACCGCGGCTGTTCCCGACGTTGAAGGCTTCGCCGGTAACGCGGTCGATCTCCTCGAGGGCGCGGACGTGGGAATCGGCGATGTCAAGCACATGGATGTAATCGCGGACGCAGGTTCCATCGGGCGTGGGGTAATCCGTGCCGAATACGTCGACATGGGGCAAATTGCCAGCGGCAGCATCGAGAACCCGGGGAATGAGATGAGTTTCCAGGCGATGATTCTCGCCGAATTGCCGGGAAGCTCCGGCAGCGTTGAAATAGCGGAGACTCACGTACTTGAGTCCGGTGTAGAGCTTGTAATCGGCCAGAATCTGTTCGAAAACGAGCTTGGATTTTCCGTAAGGGTTGATGGGCGCCTTCGGATGGTCTTCAGGGATGGGGACGATTTCAGGTTCGCCGTAGGTGGCGGCGGTGGAAGAGAAAATGAATTTTTTCACGCCGTGACGGGTGACGGCATCGAGCAAATTTACGCCGCAGGCCACGTTCGTGGCGTAGAAAATGCTGGGTTCGCGCACGGATTTGGCGACGAGGGCTTCGGCGGCGAAGTGCATGACGGCGTCAATCTTGTGCTTCAAGAAGACGGCTTCAAGCTGAGCGCGATCGGCAAGATCAACCTGGCAAAAGATGGCGCCCGGAGCCACGGCGGCCCGATAGCCTTCGAGCAAGTTGTCCAGCGCGATGACGGACATGCCCCGCGATATCAAGACTTCCGAACAAACACTTCCAATATAGCCTGCTGCCCCAGTAACGAGAATACTCACCGGTACGTTCTCCTCGAGTCATAGAAACCCAAAATAGGTGGGTTCAAGAGTACCTCAACCATCAGCCCGGGCCGTGGCAAAAGCGGGATGCAGCGGCCCGAGAATCCTGCAAAGATTAAGCCTGCGACAAACGGCGCTGAAAGGTAAGAAGAATGAGGTCGGCGCGGCGGCGAACACCGAATTTGTTGAGCAGGTTCGAAACGTGGAACTTCACCGTGCGCTCCGCAATATTGAGCTTGTTGGCGATTTCTTTGTTCGAAAGATTCTCCAGAAGCGAATCGAGGACTTCTTGCTCGCGGCGGCTCAGATTTGTGACCGAATCGGTCTTCAGACGGCGGCCCTGCCCGGTGAGGATGGAGTCGACGAATCCGGATAGAAGCTGACGCGGAACCCAGAATCCTCCGCTGGCAACGAGCGGGAGAGCGCGGACCAATTGCTCGCGGGCTTCGACGTAGGTGAGAAGCCCCTTCACGCCAAGACGCAGGAGAGAAAAACTATTGACTTCGTTGTGCTGCTCGCCAACCACGATGAGCCGCGATTCCGGAAATCGCTCGAGAAGATTGGCCAAGAGCGCACCGGTGGCGGGCTTAGCGGCATGGGCATCAATGACGTAAACCTGAGCTTTGGGCGGCTCCAGAGTGCGCAGATCGGGCGCGAGCGTGGACTCCAATTGCTTGAGAACAACTTTGAATTGGGCCTTCGCTAGAATGCGTTCGAATTCGCTCAGCACCAAAGGGTGCGGCGAGAGGATGCAAACCGTCAATTTCGAGGACGTACGTTTCGTAGTCACTGTTCGACAGGGTATTGAAAACTGGCCTAAGGGGCAAGTCCTTTGGCGCCCATGTTCACGAGTTGTTACTGACAGCTACGATGCATGGCCCCGGGGCACTTCCTTCAATAATATGTCAACTATGCGCTTGGCGGCGTGCCCGTCCCACAGAGGAGGAATCCGGCCAGCTTTACCCTTGCCCGCGAGCGTATCGCGCGCAGCAGCGACGATCTTGCCCGGATCCGTACCGACCAGGAGGTTAGTACCTTGGGAGATGGTAATGGGGCGCTCCGTGTTCTCGCGCAGGGTGAGGCATGGGACGCCGAGAGCCGTGGTTTCTTCCTGGATGCCGCCGGAATCGGTGAGGACGAGGCTTGCTTTGCTCAAGAGACAGAGAAAATCGAGGTACCCGACGGGCGGAATGAGCCGAAGTTGAGGATGATGTTGGATACCGCTTTGGGTCAGACGCTGCTGAGTGCGGGGATGCACGGGAAAAATGACCGGCATTTCGGCGGCAACGGCATCGATCGCTCCGAGAAGCTGGCGGAGCTTCTCCGTCGAATCGACGTTGGAAGGGCGATGGAGGGTGAGGACACCAAAGCGCTGCCAGCCTGCGCCATTTTTCAGGGCCAGTTCATCACCGATTGCGGTCTGCTGGGCGATGGGCAAGAAGTGGCGCAAGGAATCGATCATCACGTTGCCGACCATGAAAATGCTGCTGCGGGGCCGGCCTTCCTTGAGGAGGTGCTCGATGGCGTCTTCTTCGGTGACGAAAAGGTAGTCGGCGAGGGCGTCGGTCAGGATGCGATTGATCTCCTCCGGCATGGTGCGGTCAAAACTGCGGAGGCCGGCTTCGACGTGGGCCACGCGGATGCCGAGTTTGGCGGCGGCGAGAGAAACAGCGATGGTGGAATTGACGTCGCCGACGACGAGAACGACGTCCGGCTGGCGCTCGACAAGAACCGGCTCGATGCGTTTCAGGATTTCCGCGGTTTGCGACGCGTGCGAGGCGGAGCCGACTTCCAGATTCACGTGCGGCGAGGGAATGCCCATCTGGCGGAAGAAAATGTCGGAGAGCTTTTCGTCGTAGTGCTGGCCGGTGTGAACGAGGATGGCTTCGATTTCCGGACGGCGCTGCATCTCATGCATGAGCGGCGCGATTTTCGGGAGGTTGGGGCGCGCGCCAACGATATTCAGGATTTTCAAGGGTTGGGCCATCGAGTGTCAGTCTCCAGAGTCCCAACGCAGTATAGCATTGTGGAATTGGGCATTTCGATGCCCCGGGATGACCATTCGATTGAAGAAAACACCGGTTTAATGCGTGAAGGTAGGTATCGGCCGGGAAAGTGGGTAAAATAGAGGTGGCCGGAAACGCTAGATTTTTATGGCATTTACACCATTTCGCCAGGCGTTCCGGCAAGGAGTAACGCCTTCCAGAAGATGCGCAACCTGAACGAGTCCGCCAAAGCCCTGCGCGAGTTGCTGGCCGAGCGAATCCTCGTGCTTGACGGGGCGATGGGGACGATGCTGCAACAACGCAACCTGAATGGGGAGGATTTTGGCGGCTCTGCGCTCGAAGGTTGCAATGAGAATCTCGTTCGAACGCGACCGGACGTCGTTCTGGATATTCACAGGAAATATTTTGAGGCGGGGTCGGACATCGTCGAGACGAATAGCTTCGGCGGAGCGCCGATTGTGCTGGCGGAATATGGTCTTGCGGCCGACGCGCACCTTTTGAACAAGCGCGCGGCGGAATTGGCACGCCAGGCGGCGGACGAATTCAGCACACCCGGGAAACCACGGTTTGTGGCTGGATCAATGGGGCCGACAACGAAGGCAATTACGGTCACGGGCGGCGTGACGTTCAGCGAGCTGCGCGAAGCCTACTTCACGCAGGCAAAGGGCCTAGTCGAAGGCGGAGTGGATCTACTGTTGGTGGAAACCTGCCAAGACACCCGGAATATCAAGGCCGCCATCCTTGCCATTCGCCGACTTTCGAAGGAAATCGGCGGTGAAGTTCCATTCATCATTTCCGTGACGATCGAACCGATGGGAACGATGTTGGCTGGTCAGACGGTGGAAGCAATGTGGGCATCGCTGCGGCATGCCAAGCCGCTGGCGTTTGGGATGAATTGCGCAACGGGGCCGGAGTTCATGACCGACCACATTCGGACGCTGGGCCAGCTTACCGGCGAATTTGTGTCCTGCTATCCAAATGCCGGATTGCCGGACGAAGAAGGAAAGTACCTCGAAACGCCCACGACATTGGCGGCACAGCTCGAGAAATTCGCTGATCACGGCTGGTTGAACCTCGTCGGGGGTTGCTGTGGAACGACGGAACAGCACATTCGCGCGATTGCCCAAATGGCCGAGGGCAAGAAGCCCCGTGTGAGGCCAGCAGAATCGCACCGCGCGGTTTATTCCGGGATTGAGGCCATTGAGGCGGAGGACAGCACGCGGCCCCTGCTGGTCGGCGAACGCACCAACGTGATTGGCTCGCGCTTGTTCAAGAACCTGGTCGCGGAAGAAAAGTGGGAAGAGGCCAGCGAAATTGCGCGGAGGCAGGTGCGCGGAGGCGCGCAAGTTGTGGACGTGTGCCTGCAGAGCACGGAGCGCGACGAGAAAAAAGACATTCCACTGTTCTATGAAAAACTGATACGCAAAGTAAAGGCGCCGTTGATGATTGACACCACCGACGCGACGGCGATCGAGCTGGCGCTGACGTATTGCCAGGGCAAATCCATCATCAATTCCATCAACCTCGAAGACGGCGAGGAAAAGTTCGAGCGCGTGGTGCCGATCGCCCATGAATTCGGCGCGGCGGTGGTGGCCGGCTGTATCGATGAGGACAAATTGCAGGCGCAGGCGTTTACGCGCGAACGGAAACTCGCGATCGCCCAGCGTTCGTACAAGTTGCTGACCGGAAAATACGGGCTGGGCCCGGAGGACATCATTTTCGATCCGCTGGTCTTCCCCTGCGCGACGGGTGATGAGAATTACATCGGAGGAGCAGTCGAGACGGTGGAAGGTATCCGGCTGATCAAGCAGGCGTTGCCGGAGGTGCGAACCATCCTCGGTATTTCCAACGTTTCGTTCGGATTGCCGGCGGGTGCGCGCGAGGTAGTGAATTCCGTTTTTCTGTACTACTGCACGAAAGCGGGGCTAGACCTGGCGATCGTGAACACCGAAAAAATAGAACGGTTCGCGTCCATCCCCGCGCACGAGCGCGAACTGGCAGAGAACTTGCTGTTTTCACACCCACCGAAGGACGTTCCGGACGATCATTCGAATGCAAAGCTATTGCGGGACGTCCCCGCCGATTGGCGGCAGCAAAACAAGGAGCAGCGCGCAGCTGTCAATCAGTATTACATCGCGGCAATCACCGAGCACTTTCGCACGGCAAAGAAGAAAGAAAAAGCGCGCGCCGCAGACTTGCCTCTCGACGAGCGCCTGAGCAATTACATCATCGAAGGAACGCGAGACGGGTTGATCGCGGATCTGGAGCGCAAGCGCGGGGAGGGCACGGCCCCACTGGACATCGTGAATGGACCGCTGATGGCGGGTATGGCGGAAGTCGGACGGCTCTTCAACGCCAATGAATTGATCGTGGCGGAAGTTTTGCAGTCGGCCGAAGCCATGAAGGCCGCGGTGAGCCACCTGGAACAGTTCATGGAAAAGGCGGACACGGCCAAGCGTGGAAAAGTAGTGCTGGCAACGGTAAAAGGGGACGTTCACGATATTGGCAAAAACCTTGTTGAAATTATTCTGAAAAACAACGGCTATGACGTCGTCAATCTGGGAATCAAGGTGCCACCGGAAGAGCTGATCAAGGCTTATCAGGAGCACAAGCCGGATGCCATCGGCTTGTCCGGGCTGCTGGTGAAAAGCGCCCAGCAGATGGTGACCACCGCAAGCGATTTGAAAGACGCGGGCATTGAAATTCCGCTGCTCGTCGGCGGCGCCGCGCTATCCGCGAAATTCACCCAGACGAAGATTGCCCCGAGCTATGGCAAGGCCGTGTGCTACGCCAAAGACGCCATGACCGGCTTGCGCTTGATGAACGAACTGATGGATCCGGCGACGCGCGCGACAGTGGTGCGCGAACATACCGCTTCCGGAAACGGCTTTGGCGTGACTACGACGGTCAGCGTCAAAGAAATTTCCACGGTGACAAGGTCACCGCGGGTTCGAACCGACCTTCCGATTCCGCGAGTACCGTACCTGGACCGCAAGGTCCGCCTGGTGCCCGATCTGCGCGAAGTCTGGGGCTACATCAACCCGTTCATGCTCTACGGGCGGCACATGGGTTTTCGCGGCGACTTCGAAAAGCGCCTTGTGGAGCGCGATCCGAAAGCCGTCGAGCTTTTTGAGAGCATGGAAGAAGTGAAAAAAGAAGCCGCCCAGTTCATGAGGATCCGGGCCGTCTGGCAATTCTTCGGAGCCGAAGCAGCGGGCGATGCCCTGCAGCTCTTTGCACCGGGAAAGAGAGAGCCTGTACACACGTTTCGATTTCCAAGGCAGCGGCAGGGCGATTTCCTGTGCTTGAGTGATTACGTTTTGCCCGCGCAGAATGGACAGCGCGACCACGTGGCGTTGTTTGTGGTGACGGCAGGCGAAGGCATCCGCGGCCGCTCGGAAAAAGCGAAAAACGAAGGATATTACTTCAAATCGCACGGCCTGCAAGCGCTGGCGATTGAGACGGCAGAAGGTTGTGCGGAATGGTTGCACCGACGGATTCGAGAGGATTGGGGCTTCCCCGATTCGCCTGACGTGACCATGGCACAGCGTTTCACTTCGCGCTACCGCGGCAAACGCTACAGCTTCGGGTATCCAGCGTGCCCGAGTCTCGAGGATCAAGCCGGGATTTGGAAATTATTGAAACCGGAAGAAATCGGCGTGCAGCTTACGGAGGGCTTCATGATGGATCCGGAGGCAAGCGTTAGTGCGCTGGTGTTTCATCACCCGGATTGCACCTATTTTTCCGTGGGGGACGTCGTAGAATCCTAGTGTGCATTTACCTCTTTGACACACTGAGGAAGCCTGCCCGTTTTCATTTTTCGATGAGCGACGGGCAACCATCATCGATAAGTCTCACGTTATAAACCGTCGAGGATGCGTCCAACTCATTGATGATTCCTGACATGCCAGAATCCTGGCGCAAGGAGTTGGCGATAGTATGAAGTACCAATCGGCATGGCTTTCTCGGTCTTTTGCCTACACTGGCCCGACCTCGACCACCCTGCCGGCTTGGATGGAGAGAAGAGCTTGAGCACACGCCGGCATGAGTGGCAACAAATCCTTCATGCGATTCGATTTCGCGCAAAGGATCAGGATAGACACACTGCGCCCGGTCATGGGACATTCCATCGGCCCTCAGCAAGCGTCAGGAGCTCGCCGTTCTTCTTGGAGCCAAAACCCGCCTGCCGCACCGTTTGACACTCATGGCCCAGTGCGGCAAGGTTTCCCTGCAGCGCAACAGGAAGGCACTCATCGATCAGAATCTTCATTTACCGAAGCGTGCCAGAATTAGCGCCTTGGCCTCTTCCAGCGCGGCGATGGCGTTCTCTCGGCTGACTCCAGGTATTGTTCTAGGAACTCATCTAGCGTTTCCCCGCCTTACAGATAGTCAAGCAGGGTCTGGAAAGGGACGCGCGTGCCGCGGAAAACAGGTTCCCCACTGTGGATTTCCGGATCTTGGACAATTACGCTTTCACAAACAGTAGCCATGACGACCCTCCTCCGCGCATCCCATTATCTCATTCAGCCACAAGAACTGCCCTGAAAAATGCAAATCGTGCGGCATGAAGTTGAGTCTAAACCCGCACACGCAACGCCGGCGCATGCGGCACCCAGAATCGTCTTTGAATCCGTCGTCTGCGCCACCCGCCGACCGAATGGGTCGTACTTGAAGCTAACGGGTACACCGCCGTGAGACGCTCACAAGAAACTTAGATACACCTTCCCATGTTTTGAGAGAAAGCCCTTAAGCGCTCTTGGCGCGCACTCATCGATAAAAACTTTCATTTAAGCTGTGAGACAAGACTGGAGCGCGCCTCTTCGATGGCCGCAATCGCAAGCTCACGGCTAACACTTGGATACTGTTCCAGGAACTGATCCAGCGTATCGCCGCCCTCCAAGTAATCGGTCAAGATCTTGAAGGGAACACGAGTCCCCCGGAACACAGGCTCCCCACCGAGTATGTTCTCGTCCTTGATGATGGCGCTCTTCATCTTCGGCTCTCGCTTACTCAGAGTGTATCAGGCAAAGGCCAAGGTGGAAAATCGTTGACTCCCTCGTACTCGCTGCCGCAGCGCCGTAATTCTCCGGCGCTCCCGTTAACCGGCCTAGCTATGCCTTCAGTTCTCACTCAGTCAAGCTGAGGAGTGGTGGCATTACCGGCAGACCTCTTTAGATGAATGGTGTAGTGACCGTCAGGAGGGGCGCTGCCCGAAACGGTTTGCGGTTCAAAGCCTTCCTTGCGTACCGTGACGGTGTACTTTGTCACAGGGTCGTGGCTGAGACACCTGAAGATGAAGGCACCTTTTGGCTCCTGTATGAACTATGTTGTCTTTCTTCTAATCTTTGAATCGCATTTGACTCTAGGTATATTGGAATGAGTGTATTCGTGGGGCCGCTTCGCGTACACAATTATTGCTGGGAGCTTTCTTGCGGCGTGAAAACGGACCGCATCCCTTCATCGCTTCCCGCCAGCTGCACCTTCATGCGGACCGCAACATTGTTCGCTGATACCATTGGGAGAGAGGCTGAATGCGACTTCGAAGCCGTACGGGACGAAACCTGTACATGGAGCTTACAGGGGGAGTCCATGAGTAAAGCTGACCACTCGATTCGGTATGGAGTAGTGCCTCCTGAGACGGCTAAGAAAGTGTCCGGACTAGAGTTGTTAAGAGCCATTATGGAAGGCACACTACCTGCACCCCCGATCCAGCAGACATTGGATTTCCGGCTAGTCGAAGTGGAGCGCGGGCATACCATATTCGCTGGAATTCCGAAATTCGAGTACTACAACCCAATCGGTTCAGTTCATGGCGGCCATACCGCCGCCCTCCTGGATTCGTGCATGGCATGTGCCGTGCATTCCACACTTGAGGCGGGATACAGCTACACAACTTTAGAAATTAAAATCAACTATGTAAGAGCAATTACCTCCGACACAGGTGAGGTACGGGCGGAGGGAAAAGTCATCAATTCAGGAAAGCGGATCGCCACGGCAGAAGGACGACTTTTTGATTCGGCAGGAAAGCTATACGCGCACGGAACCACAACGTGTCTGATCCTTAGCCTCTAATCGATCACCGCAATCGGTAGAGTTATCGGCCTCATCGCCAAACCGTGGGTCTTATCTCGGATTGACAACTCCGTTCGAGACCCGCCGTGCAAACCTGAAATCGCGAGTTTACGCGTTGCGCGCGTCATTTCAAGAAGCCCCACCGGCATTTGGAAATTCGAGCGGGCGCGCTTTGGATTGATCTTCCGAGTCTAAGCAAGCGCGATTAGCTAGCCACAGCAGTACAATGTCGGGCCGGGTCGATAAGGAAAGAAGTCCGGGCTCGAGGAGAGCTGATGTCGAGACCGATAGTCCGGAAAACGAGCGGTAGAACGCATGGCTAAGCAGGCAGACGCAATCGGCGCCGCAGCTGGAAATCCGCAATCCAGCGCCTTGCTGCTGGTCATTGTCGCATCGTCTCTCGGCACCATGATCGAATGGTATGACTTTTATATTTTCGGTAGTTTGGCGGCGGTGCTTTCCGTCAAATTCTATCCCCCTGGCAATGATACTTTCGCTTTGATCGCTTACCTGGCAACCTTCGCCGCCGGTTTCGTGGTTCGACCGTTTGGCGCGTTATTCTTCGGCAGCATTGGCGACCGCATCGGGAGGAAGTACACGTTTCTCCTGACGCTGTCCATTATGGGCGGCTCAACGGCGTTGATTGGCCTCCTGCCGACTTTCAGAACCGCCGGATGGTTCGCCCCCATCATCCTGATTGTGATCCGGATGCTGCAGGGGCTGGCCCTTGGTGGCGAATACGGAGGCGCAGCGGTTTATGTCGGTGAGCACTCCCCTGACGGCAAGCGCGGCTTCTATACGAGCTTTATCCAAATCACGGCGATCCTGGGACTGTGCGTTTCCTTGCTGGTCATACTGGGCACACAATCTGCGATGAGCAAAGAAGATTTTACCGATTGGGGATGGCGTATTCCTTTTCTGCTCTCTCTTTTTCTCGTCTGCATTTCCATCTATATCCGACTGAAGCTGCGCGAATCGCCAATCTTCTCTCACCTCAAGGCGGCCGGAAAAACTTCCCTTCAGCCGCTCAAGGACGCTTTCACCAAGTGGTCCAACTTGAAGCAAGTCCTGGTCTCTTTGTTCGGCGCAGCGGCCGGACAAGGCGTGGTGGCGTATACCGGGCAGTTCTACGCCCTCTTCTATCTGCAGACCATTCTGAAGCTGAATCCCCGCACGGCCATTGTCATCGAGGCCGCTGCGCTTGGGATGGGAATGCCGTTTTTGATTGTCTTCGGAGCGCTCTCGGACAAAGTCGGGCGCAAAAAAATAATGATGGCCGGGTTCCTGCTTGCCGTACTCACCTATGTTCCGATCTACCACGCCATGGACCGTGCCGCGGGCAACCACGTCGTCACTGTCAAGTCGAGCCGCAGCGAGCTGACCGGAGCCATCACCCTTACTCCGATGACTACGGATGCCTCCGGCGGCCTGGTTGCCGCTAGCGAGGCTATCCAACCGAACAAGGGCAAGCTCATTCTGCTAATTCTGCTTCAGAGTATCTACGTCGGTATGGTGTACGGACCGATTGCCGCCTACCTTGTCGAGGCCTTCCCGGCGAGGATCCGCTACACCTCGCTTTCCTTGCCGTACCACATCGGGAATGGTGTCTTTGGCGGACTGCTGCCGCTGATTGGTCTATCCATTTGTGCGGCCACGGGTAAGATTTACGCGGGATTGTATTATCCGATCGCCGTAGCGGCGGTGACCTTGGCGGTTGGAAGCCTCGCGTTGCGCGAAACTCATGGAACGAGGATTTGGGACGAAGTCGTAGGCCGACCGACGGCAGATTCCGCGGATCGGGGATCCTTAGAGTAAAGAGGAATGGACATCATCGGGCGAGGGTGCCAGCAGGACACTGGAACAACTTTTGCCAGCTCGAAATCGGCAACGCCTTGTCGAGAAACCAGAAAATCTCTGTGGCAGTAGCTTGGCTGGTCAGTCGAAGAGTGCGTACTCCAAACCGGACTGCGCGGCCTGAACGCGAAATGGCCATCTGGAGTTTTTTCGAGCAACTCAGAACTGTAGGATATTTAACGGCGGTATCTTGACGAAGGCGGAGGCGAAGGTTGCGGCCGGTTTCGCCGAGCAAGGTCTAGAGATTATTAAAGCGAAATCAAGAAAGTACTGGCAGCAGTTTTCGCTTCGAGCCCAAGGTGCGCCGAAATCGGGCGGCTTGTTTTCAAATTTGACTTCGCCGGATGTATCTGCCAAAGGTCTAGAGGTTTTCTTGCAGTCCATCGGCGGCAGTTTTATGTCAGCGAACCCGGAAAGCTCCAAGGTCTGACAGGCCTTACTGTGAATACTTGATTTACATTTGCGGGATTGGCCCGATTTACTAGCTATTTCAAAGCGTGCTAAGAATGCCCGATCGTGGGCCGGCCCATGAACCTGTCGAAAGGCCACTGCCTGAGTCACCACACGATGACCGGCCGACGGCTGGGCCCTCTAGTCTCACTGGGGGCCAATTACGCCCCGTTTATTTGAGATAGCGCAGTTTGTGGTGCATATGGCCATCAAGGAATACGCAAATGAAAATTACAATTGCATCCTACCTTTACAGCTTCCTTGCTTCCGGCGTCGAGCCCGTTGGAACCCCACAATTCACCGTTTCTGCTGGCGTTCCGCAGCCTGTCGGCGGCCGAGTACTGAGCGCGCTTCGGCGCGTCGGAATTCTCCTGTATCTGATGTCGGTGACGGGGCCGTTAGTAAACTCAGCTCATGGACAGGCCAGCAACGCGATCGTCATCGAGAATCAGCAGCCCGGGACGACCCAGTGGCGGGCTAACTTCGGCTCTACGGCATCGGACGCCGGGGGCCAGATCAAGGGGTATGCGTCCGCCACTAGCGTGAACAAGGGTGAGAACATCACCTTCTATGTGAGCGTCAACCCTGCGCAGACCTATACGATGGACGTCTATCGGATGGGTTGGTACCAGGGGCTGGGGGGGCGGCTGGTGCAGCACATCGGCCCGCTCAACGGTACGCTGCAACCCGCCTGCCCAACGGATGCTACGACGGGAATGAGCGAGTGCCAGTGGGCGTCCGCCTATACTTTGGCCACGCAGTCCTCGTGGACCAGCGGAATCTATGTCGCACTCCTAACCAACGCACAGGCGTATCAGAACTACATCGTGTTTGTCGTTCGCGACGACAGCCGAGTCGCCGCCCTCCTCTACCAGCAGCCCGTAACGACCTATCAGGCTTACAACAACTATCCTGATGACAATACCACCGGCAAGAGCCTGTACGCCTTCAACAGCAATGGCGCGACGACAGTAAGTGGAGGCAAGAACGCCGTGAAGGTTTCCTTCGACCGGCCCTACGAGGGGAATGGCACCGGCAACGCTTATACCCAATCCTTTTTCTCCTGGGAGTACCCTTTCGTCCGTTGGATGGAGAAGTCCGGCTATGATGTGACCTACGCGACCGACGTCGACACGCACTCGAACGGTGGCAGAGTATTGGACGAAACCGATGTATGACGCCTGGATCGCGGCTCTCAATGCGGGGGTCAACCTCGGCTTCTTCGGTGCCAATGCCATCTACTGGCAGGCGCGGTTAGAGTCTTCGACGAGCGGTGTGCCGAACCGTGTTCTGGTGTGTTACAGGAGCGCCTCCATCGACCCGACGACCGACCCAACCTTGGTGACCATCAACTGGCGCGACGCGCCCCTGAACCGTCCAGAGCAGACGCTAATGGGCGTCCAGTACACTGCCGAGGTGCCGTATAATTCTCAAATTGGGGGCTGGGCCTCCTACGTCGTTACGAACAGCGGGAACTGGGTGTATGCGGGCACGGGGTTCAAGGACGGGGATACGGTGCCGGGGATCGACGGATATGAAGCCGATCGCCTGTTCAGCCAGTACCCCCCGCCAAACGCCGTGAGCGGCACGTACACGCCGCTGTCGAACTCACCCCTTGGCAATGGCGGCCCCTTGGATTACTCCAACTCGTCTGTTTATCAAGCGCCGAGCGGAGCCTGGGTATTCGCAGCCGGGACGATCGCCTGGAGCTGGGGGTTAGACAACTTCAACGGATACAATTTTGTTGACCCGCGTATCCAGCAAACGACCGCGAACGTCTTGAACGCGTTTTTGACTGGAGCCGCCCCGACGATCACGACTTTCGCCCCGGAGAGCGGGCCGGTGGGAACCAGCGTGACGATTGGCGGGACGAACTTCATGGGGGCCACCGCGGTGACGTTCAACGGGAGCGCCGCCAGCTTTACAGTAACCTCCAATACGGCAATTCTGACCACGGTGCCGGCGGGGGCTACGACGGGGCCTCTCAGTGTGACCACACCTGCGGGAACGGCGACCAGCGCGAGCAGCTTCGCGGTGGCGGTGCCACCTACCATCACGAGCTTTACGCCCTCGAGCGGGCGGGTGGGGACCGGCGTGACGATCAGCGGCGCGAACTTCATGGGGGCCACGGCGGTGGCGTTCAACGGGAGCGCTGCGACCTTTACAGTAACCTCCGATACGGCAATTCTGACCACGGTGCCGGCGGGGGCCACGACCGGGCCCCTGAGTGTGACCACACCTGCAGGTACAGCACTCAGTGCGAGGAACTTCACGGTGACGGTACCGTTGATGGTGAAGAAGACGGGCCTCCTTTTCGGGGGCACCGTGACGTCCAGTCCGGCCGGTATCAACTGCGGGTCGACCTGCTCGGCCGACTTCAGTAGCGCCGCCGTCGTGACGCTCACCGCCACGCCGGGCTTCCTCTCCATCTTTACAGGCTGGGACGGCTGCGACGCGACGACCGGGACGACCTGCAGGGTGACCATGAATGCGCCGAAGACGGTCACCGCCAACTTTCTACCTTAGCCCGCCTCGGCAGCGATCAATATCGCTCGAAGAGGTTTGGCTCGGGTGACAGCCTCGCAGCTTCATTGAGATTCGAGAGGGCGATTAGCTGCCTGCGTGGTTTTCTATGGAAGCAGGAGGTGGGATGGCCGAAGTCGCACTCCTGCCTCTTGCTCGCATCCCTAGGCAAGTCTCCCGGGGCGGTGCTTTCCCCCGCGACCGAAGCCGTTTCAGCAGGCGGCGATTTACCCCTAGACACGCGTTTTAGGAAGCAGTGCCAAAGAAGATGCCGTACAAATGGACGCAACCATTTGCCGGTGGTCGCAATCAACTCCCCGGATATGAGCTTATGGCGGCCGCTCATATCGGGAGTGAAAGGTGCACTTTTTGAGTGCCAGGCCTTTACGGGGTAGGGAAGGACATTAATTTGCCACTTGGTGGAACTAAACCGGGACTTTCATGCTCTTTCAGGTGTCCCATTTAGGGCTCGAGAATACCCTATAACATACAGATAAAATAGGACTTACACAAAGAACATACGCAAGCCGGGTGAGCGATCTCTTGGTAAGGCACTTGCTTCCGATATCCGATGGAGAACTAATGGTAGCAACTCCGAGTCACGCTCGAGAACCTTTGGCAGAAATGGGGATCGCCCCGGCCCAGAGTGCGGTCATGCAATCGCTAAACACGATGATGGCCGAGATTGCCAAGACCGATATCACCATTCTCATTACGGGTGAAAGCGGGACTGGCAAAGAAGTCTATGCGCGGTGGATCCACCGGATCTCGGGGCTTGCTGACGCACCCTTCAAAAAGGCAAACTGCGCGGCCCTGGACGCGGGGCGCTTACTGGCGGAGATCGCGCAGCGTCTACGAACGGATGGCGCCAGGGGGGTGAGATCCCAGACGTTGTTTTTAGACGCTGTGGACGAACTGGACCTCTCGTGTCAGCGCGTCGTTCTTTCCCTGCTATCGGATAACGAGCAAGAAGCCAGCGGCGAAGGGATGACCGTGAGATTTATTTCCGCCACCTCTTCGGAGCTAGAGAAAGAGATCGAAGCAGGACGATTTCGCCAAGAATTGTATTTCCGGATCAATGGAGTGATCCTGAGATTGCCGCCACTGCGCGAACGAAGGGAAGATGTTCCGGCGCTGCTCGAATACTTTTTAGCCAAGCATGCCAGTGAATTGAAGAAGCAAGTGCCGGTGATGGACGGCCATACCCTCGAACTACTGACCGCCTATCACTGGCCGGGAAATGTGCGCGAGCTTGAAAACATTGCGAAAAAGATGGTGGCTCTGGGAGATCCGACGGTAGCTTTAGGCGATCTGCACGCCGCTCCCCTGACTTTGCCGGGATCGGCTGAACCTCGACGTTTTTCGCCGCTGAAGGCGGCCGCGCGAGCAGCCTCCCGGCGGACGGAAACAGAACTCATCCTGCAAGCGCTCGAGCGGAATCGGTGGAATCGAAAGCGCGCCGCCCGCGAATTGGAGATTAGTTATAAATCGCTTTTATACAAAATAAAACAGATTGGGGTGCAAGAGTCTGGGGCCGAAGGGAGGAATATCCGATGATTCTCACAACCAGTCTCTTCCTGGCGGCCTGGCTAGGCTTTGCTGGCGAGCAGGCTCCGCCGCAGGCGGGGCAGGAAACGGAAGTGAAGAAAAACAACCCGAAAGGTATGACGGCAGAGGTATCGCCAGCCTCGCAGGCTGATGCTGAATACAAGATTGGTCCGCAAGATGTCCTGCGCATCGATGTCTGGAAGGAGGCGGAGATTTCCCGCACGCTTCCCGTTCGTCCCGATGGAAAAATCTCTTTGCCACTCCTAAATGATGTGCAGGCCACTGGTCTTACGGCCATGCAACTTGCCAGCGTCATCAGTGAGGGGCTCAAGAAGTACATTACCAATCCGCAAGTAACGGTGAGCGTCACAGAGATCAACAGCCGGCGCATTTACGTAACCGGAGAGGTTTTAAAACCGGGAACCTTTCCTCTGTTACCAAACATGACGGTTTTGCAGGCGCTATCGAGTTCCGGAGGATTTTCGCAATTCGCCAGGGTAAAGAATATCTACGTCCTGCGCAAAGAAGAAGGCAAGGACGTCAAACATCCCTTCAACTATAAGGAGGTTGTTTCCGGCAAGAGCCCGGAACAGAACATTCTGCTCGAGCCAGGCGATGTCATCGTAGTTCCCTAAAGGATTTGGATAGTCATGAGACGCTTTACGAGTTTAACGGCAACATCCATCATTCTACTCTTTTTGCTTATAGGAGGCGCTCGTACTGTGGCGCAAGAGGATAGTTCGAAGCCCAAACCCGCGGCTGGTACCCATGTGCCCATCCCCGGGGTTCCCGGCGATCAAGAGGAGCAGCAGTCAGGAAGCGATTTGACCCCAGACACACACCCACTGACCGGCATACAGACTGCTTCGCTCGGTTCGGCCGAACTTCGTCATAGTTATTGGGTGCCCGGCTTTCAGTATGGCAATTTCGTGCGCTCCAGCAGCGTAAACCAGCCGAGCTCTTCGGATTGGAATACGACAAGTTTTGTGGCGGGAAATCTCAGTCTTCTCGAAGCATGGAGTCGCGCCAAGTTGTCCATCAACTATACTGGTGGAGGAAGTTTTTCCACCGATAACTCTCAGGGGAATGACTCCTATCATCAACTAGGACTCGTGCAAGCCTTTAACTGGCGGCGATGGCAATTATCTTTCATCGATCAGTTTGCTTATCTCCCGCAAAGCCAATTCGGTTTTGGAGCCGCGAGCGGTCTCGAGGTTCCGGGTATTGGAGGGCCGCTCGGTCCTTCTTTGCCTGCTCTGCAGCCCAACTATCAGCCCAATCAAACCATTTTCACTTCCTTTGGGTCGCGCTACAGCAACTCGGTTGCGACAGAAATTGCTTACGAGGTTAGTCCGCGCGCGTCAGTGACAGTTTCGGGATCCTACGGGTTGCTGCGTTTTGTCGAAACGGGAAATATAGACACGAACGATACGATCCTGGGCACCGGTTACAACTATGCTCTGTCGCGAAACGACACGATCGGCGTGTTGTACCGATTCAGCGGCTACCGCTACGTCGGGAATCCCCAGGCCATCAACGACCACGTGGCACAACTCGCTTTCGGTCGTAAGGTCACCGGCAGGATGGCGTTGCAATTGTTCGCTGGACCCGAGGTGACGACTTTCCGGGTGCCTTTCGGCGGCGCTACCCACAAGATTTCGGGGAGCGGCGGCGCCAACCTGACGTACGCCTTCTCTAGGAACAGAAGCAACCTGTCGCTTTCCTACAATCATGGCGTCGGTGGCGGCAGCGGGCAATTCACGGGTTCGCGTATGGATCAACTACAGGGTGGAATAAACGATCAACTTTCTCGTGTTTGGCAGGGCAACCTCAACTTTGGCTTCGCAAGAAACACGAGCCTGGGCCTTTCTATTCCTACACAGGTTTCGCAGACCTACGATTCTTGGTTCATGGGTGGTGGACTCAGCCGCCCCCTGGGCCGGACGGCGAATTTTACTCTCGGGTACACGGCTTATTTGCAGAATTCAAGTCTGCCCGTTTGTGCCGCGGGAACATGCAGTACCGACTATTTGCAACATCAGATTTCCCTCAGCTTTCAATGGCATACGCGCCCGCTCGTACTGCGCTAGACGGACTGAGGCTCTGCTGAATTTGGTTTGCGACACATGATTTTTGTGGCAGCGAAACAAGCCTTGTCGGGGAAACCCGAGTTCTCCCCGATGAGCGTAGCGATGTCATAATGAGAGTCGAGAGACCATGTACAAGAGCTTTTTCAAACTGAAAGACAACCCGTTCAACGTCAATCCCGACCCCCGCTACCTCTTTCTAACCAAAGAGATCGAAGAGGCGCTGAGCGGCCTGATGTATGGCGTGCAGAATCGCAAGGGCTTTATCACCCTCACCGGTGAAGTGGGCACGGGGAAAACTACGCTGGTAAACCAGCTTCTCGAGTGGCTCCATCAACGGAGGGTGAGAACGGCGTTTCTGTTCAATTCGCGGATGAATACGAATCAAATGTTCGATTTCATTCTGGCGGAGTTCGGGATTCCCTGTGAATCCAAGTCCAAAAGTCAGCAGCTGTTGCACCTCAATCAGTGGCTTTTGGACCGCTACCGCGCGGGTGAAACGACCGTGCTCATCGTGGACGAGGCACAAAACCTGACCTATCCGGTCCTCGAAGAAATTCGCATGCTCACCAACCTCGAGACATCTACGGAGAAGCTGCTGCAGATCGTATTGTCGGGACAGCCGGAGCTCGAAGAGAAGCTAAAGCTGCCGCAACTGCGCCAACTCCGCCAGCGAATCATGCTGCGCTGCAAGACCGGTCCCCTTAGTGGGGAACAGACCCACGATTACATCGCCGAACGGCTGAGGATCGCGGGCGCAAGCGGTGAGTTGATTTTCAGTCCGAAGGCCGTTGAAACGGTTCATTTGTATTCGCTGGGCATTCCGAGGGTCATCAATCTCTTGTGCGAGCATTCGCTGATTAATGCTTACGTAGAACAAGAACGCCCGATCAGCGCGAGGATTGTCGAAGACGTCGCCCGTGAGTTTCAATTGGACGAGGTCGAACCAACGGCGCCTGCGGGGAGCACCCGGATCGACGCGAATCTGTACACTTCAGAAGCGTTCATCCAAAATCTCGGAGAAGCTCTGTCGCGATTCCGGCTGAATCCCTCCGTCACCCAGCCGAGCCGCGAAAGAAAATAAGCTCTTCCGAAACATCGAAGAATCAACCACAATCAAGTAAGCGCACGCCCAGCGAATCCGTAGGGTGCATTCTCATTCGTTGCTCGCGGGTCGTGTCACCGCCTGCTCTGTAAGCGGTGCCAAGAGGACATCAACATTTTGTGGATGGGTCACAAGCCCAAAACCATGTCAGAGATTTACTCTCATCTGTTTGAGGAGATTGACATGCGGTTGGCCGAGGCCAAGGTGGTTGGATTTGGCTTCGATCTCCGCAAAGATCCATCCGAAATCCCTGTGGTTGCACCGATTGCACCGAGATCTCAAGTCGAAGTTTTTTGAACAAGTAGCCGTATATGCTCGATGATAAAATAGATTCGACCGTGCGCCCGTAGCTCAGTTGGATTAGTAGAGCGTCTGCCTTCTAAGGGAACGCAAATTCAATCTAAGTCGTTGCGACGGTTGCGCTTACGAGTTGTGAGCCATCCTTGGCCTGCTCCAAAGTTGCTCCAAACCAACTATCCTATCCGCCAGTTTATCCCTCCTCAGAAACGGACCAAGTTTGGTAGGGGCGTTAATGGTTCTGTTGCTGCTGGTTCTGCATCGCACTCGTCGCCATCCGTCCCGTCGAGTGCGTCTGCTGGCACGCGATCATGCTCAGCATTCCAAGAGGCAAAGATGCATCGCCGTTAGGTCTTTGGGGGGAAATCTGGAGCGGACGGTGGGAATCGAACCCACATCGAAAGCTTGGAAGCTCTCGTACTACCGTTGTACGACGCCCGCTCATTCTCTGGCATGCTTGAACCAACCGACTGCCAGTAAGATCGTGTCTCCAGGACATCAGTTACGTCGACTGCGGATGCCGTCGCCAGAGGAAAAGAAACATCGAGCCGACTCCCACCAGCACCAGGAGGAACGTGGCTGGTTCGGGCGTCATCACCATGAACTCCTGTACTTGACCACTGTATGCAAGGGGACCAGTGTTAGTAGTGTTAGTGAGAATTTCGAAGTTCGCTGGATTGATGGTTGCGTAACCCGCTGCCGCCAAGGCCAACCAATTTGCTACTGTGATCTGATCGCTGTTCGCAAAAGTAAGAGACCCCGCGGTGGGGTTGTTGGGGCTCATGAGATTCCACAGGGCATACTGCAGGCTGACATAGTCTCGCGGATGCGAGCTGAACTGCGTCACAAGCCAAGCAGCCTCTTGGTAGAGCATCGCGGCACTGGAGGCGTAAGGATTAGTGCTAAGGCCAGTATTCACTAACGGATTCCCGTATCGCGTGTTACTGAAATTGCCGGAGGCCAAGCTGGTCACATTGGCAGTCCAAACCTGATTGAAGGAAACCTCATTATTGATATCGACGCAAAACAGGACCACGGACTGGGCGCCGGAAGTCCCATAGTTCATTGTCCCGCTATAAGGGCTGACGTAATACACTCCGTTATTAGCCCCATTCACGCCCGTGAATTGCATTGTCGTGCTGTCTGCTTGTGCAAAAGGAGTGCTTACAAGAAGTGCCGCTAAGACCCACAACGCCCTTGGAACCCTCATCGATACATCTCCTGGTCAGACTCCTGCGACTCTGCGGGAACGGTGCTCACCTATTGAGCAATCGGGCTACCAAACCAGAGAATTCTGGATGTCATTGTAAATAAATAACTTGACCTGGGTACTGCGTTTTCGTGATGGGTAATCTTTTGCCAAAAGACTGAACGGCGTGGGAACCTGGCATTTCGTTACCGTCCGCCGTTACGAGGCCTAGCCACCCTGATTCGTCTTGTTGCCCGTTGGCGAATGTGACGTCACGCCCGTCCTGTGTACCCTCATTGCCCTAAACCTGCGTAACCAAAGATGGCCTTTAACTCCAGGAATTCTTCGAGTCCAGCCTCACCCCATTCCCGCCCGTTGCCCGACTGCTTGTAGCCCCCAAAGCAACCACCGAAATCTAATCGTGCGCCGTTAATATGTACATTGCCGGAGTGAATTCGCTTGGCCACCCGGCGAGCGCGCTCGATGTTTCCCGAAGTTACATAGCCTGACAGCCCGTAGGGAGTGTCATTGGCGATTCGCACGGCATCCTCTTCGTCCTCGTATGGGATGATGGAAAGAACAGGGCCGAAGATCTCCTCGCGGGCGATGACCATATCGTTCTGAACATCAGCGAATACCGTGGGCTTTACGAAATAGCCGGTGGTCCTACCCTCCGGACGACCGGGGCCTCCTGCTACTAACTTGGCGCCTTCTTCCAATCCCTTCTTGATCAGACGCTCGACCTTTTCGAACTGGGCCTTCGTCGAGAGCGGGCCAATGCTGGTGCCTTTCGTCTGTGGGTCACCCACTTGGGTGGCCTCGGCCGCTCGCTTCGCCGCGGCAGCGGCCTCAGCCATTTTTGACCGCGGAACAAGGAGCCGCGTAGGAGCATTACAGGATTGGCCCGTGTTGCGGAAGCAAGCCTGCACGCCCTCTTTGACGGCATTCTCGAGGTCGGCGTCATCCAAGATGATGTTCGCCGACTTCCCGCCGAGCTCCTGCGTGACCCGCTTCACCGTGGGAGCGGCGGCCGCGGCCACGGCGACACCGGCTCGCGTGGAGCCCGTGAAGGAGACCATGGCCACGTCAGGATGTGAGGAAATCGCGGCACCGACCGTGACCCCATCCCCGTTCACCATGTTGAAAACGCCTGGCGGAAGGCCCGCGTCATGGAGGATCTGCGCAAAGAGATAGGCGGAGAGGGGCGCAATTTCACTCGGCTTGAGGATCATGGTGCAGCCCGCAGCAAGTGCAGGCGCCACTTTGCAGGCAATCTGGTTCATGGGCCAGTTCCAAGGGGTGATGAGTCCACACACGCCAATAGGCTCCCTGCGCATAAGCGTCGAGCCTTGGAGTTCTTCAAACTGGAAGTGCCGTAACACCCTCACAATCTCTAGGAAATGCGCCAATCCCGCCGGAGCCTGGGCCGCTCGCGATAGCCCTATAGGAGCTCCCATTTCTTCGGAAATGGTCTCGGCCATCTCGTCCATCCTGGACTGATAAATCACAATAATCCCTTCGAGGAAGGCTAAGCGCTGGTCAACGGTTGTCTCCGAGTACGACACGAAGGCTCTCTTGGCTGCAGCCACGGCCTTGTCGACGTCGGCCGCACCGCCCATAGAGATCGTTCCTATGGGCTGCTCGGTCGCGGGATTGATAACTGGGAAGTCGTGGGCTTTGCTTGGACTGACCCATCTCCCATCGATATAGAACTGCCGGCAGTCCTTCATGCGCTCCCTCCCGCTCGTGATTTGACGCGCGCGTTTCCCGTAGTTCTTAGCGTCGCAACCGTTCTGGACTCCTCAGCAGCGCAATCTGTTTCAATGAAGGTCGGTCTCGGTCAGTGCGAGCACGGCATAGGCGGTCGCCGCGTCGCTCATGAAGTGTCCGGTAATCGAAGAGGGGTCACGGCGCCGATTGAGAGAGTAGCCAGGCCAAAGGCCTTCCGTCCTATTCTGGTTGAGTACGAGCCAGGATAGCCCGTGTTGCAACTGCGCATTCTCGCGGGGCAGGCCTGCCCCCTTGAGAGCCAGGATGATCAGACCGGTGGCATACCCGTCGCTTTTCTCTCCCTCGGGCGCTCCCGTTTTCCATTCGCGGAGGAGGGAGGACAGACTCCAGTTTCGCCACGTCGTGGCGAGGGAAGCCAGACACCAACCCCCGTCCGGCCGCTGCTTACCGAGGACTTCGTCGATGATGGATTTTTGCTGTTCTGGCCCGAGCAGTCCAGGCCATTTCGTTGAAACCCACAACAGCTCGACACGATTGATGGAAGACTCTGTCGGATAACCGCGAACCAGGTACTCGCGCAACATCTCGAGGTTATTTTGGATTTCCGGGGTCGAGGGATAATTCTCGGGAGCCGTGCGCACGGCCATTGCCGCAAGGACGGCCCCGTAATAGGGCGAGTCGCCTGCTTCCCAGGGCTTCAAATTGAACTGCAGCCACGACCACGCACCCTCCCTATCTCCGCTGGTCTGCTGGAGTTCCCACATGTGCGAGAAGGCCGTCCGCGTGTCGGCACTGAGTTTTCCATTCTGAGCGTCATAGCTAGCCAAGACCAGCGCATTGAGAACGGCTTCGGTCGCGCGCGACTCGGTCGCTTTGTGAGCACCGTACTCCTCGTCGCCGTAGAACGGCGCGACCTCTTTCCAAAGTCGCACGCGCTTGGTGACATTGTCGAGGAGCAGGCGTTCGTTGGCGGAAAGGGTCTGCTCATCAAGCGCTTTACGAAGGGCAGGTCGCGAGAGCGCGTAGGGCACAGCAGTGTGGCAAGAGATGCAGAAAGTCTGGTGATCGCGGGCCGCCGCTGGCCATCCCCTCCACGCGGCTTCCCTTTGATCGAGGTAGGCAGCGGCAGCCTTCGCGTCCCAGGAACCAGCGATTTTGGTATCCGCGCGATGAACAGAAGCCGCGGACTTCGGGACCCCACCGTCGGCCGCTTTGGTCTCCGCGTGCGAGCAGCCCGCCACAAGCCAAGCTGCAAGGCACGTCGCTGCGGCCCATTTTCCACTGATGGCCGGTTTCATAGGGATGGTTCGCTCTTCCAAGCCGACAAGGACATGGATCGCCTGCGAGCGAGACGAGAGAAAAGCCAAGCCAGCATTCCTGATGTTATCACAACCGTGCAATCGTCCGAAACAAGGCTCGATCGCCCGGCTGCATCCTTTCTGGTCAACCACGGTGATAAGGCCGCATCGCACGCAAGAAGTAGCTATTCCTTAGAAAGAAGCAGTAAGCCCTTTATTTTCAGTGTTCCTTTCGTCGCTTCTTTCATGGTTCGCCTTTGGTTCGCCAGGATCTCGAGTAGTTAGTTAACTATTGATATGGGCCGGATCTCTTCAAACCTCGGAGCGCGTAATGGCTCTGGGTATTTCTGTAGTACTAAAGTACCGAAAATGAGACATCCTTTTCATGTTTCGGCGTCTCCTATAAGTACCGGATCGCGCTAGACAGCGTTGCTCGAGCTATCCCGCAAATGCACTTCAAACTGTTAGTGCCGCGAACTACGCTGAAGGCCTTTGTCTAGCAGGGGTGAGGCCAATTTCATCCCATCCCGTAACACTTTACATTCCTACGACTTAGAGGTGATCGGCTCCGGTGTTCCCTTCGGAGCTGACATAACAGAGCTCAGTTTGTTAGCAGCAGCATTTCCCCATTACCCCGGCGGGTTGCTAAGGGGAAGGTCCTCTGCTAGCCAATCTCTTCGGTTCGCCTTGGAAGCCATGCCTGCCCTGAACTTTGGTACTCCCCTTGCGCTAAGAGTAAGATACAGTAGGGTATGGGGATGAGGATGGGCAATTCCAACAATCAGCAAATCTGTAGGTGTCGCTGCAACGCCCCCGTGCCCGCGGAGCTCAAGCCGGTGGGTCTCTGCGTCTCCCATTTCACCTTGAGCGTCGAGCGGACCTGCGATGAGATGCATCGCCAGATTGCCTTGCGACAGGCAAACGTCGAACGCCAGGCCGAGGTCGCTACCTACATGGGCGAATGCGCCTTGCTCCTCGCCCGCGTCGCCAGCAACTTGTGCTTATCGGACGATTTGAGAAGGCGAATGCTCAGCACTTTCCTCTCGCTGATGAATCTGCGGGAGAACCTGGAGCGTGCCACAAGTTGTTGTGTGCCCGAGTTACAGCCCAGAGAGGGAGTAGAAACACAATTACCCTTGCTGATGGCAAAGCACGAGCACCCGTATGAGGAGTACCATTGAAGTGCTTTCGGCCGAGATTCGCTGGGCGGCCAAGCGCCTCGTGATCTGGCTGGGGGCTGACCGACCGTGGTTTTTGCTGGGTGCCCCGACGCGTGGGTGAATCGAAGGTAGCGGCTCCATGTTCCTGGAATTCTACGGGCTGAACGAGCAGCCTTTCGGCGTGACGCCGGATCCGCGCTTCATATACCCCAGTCGAACCCACAGCAAGGCGTTCAACTCCCTGTCCTGCGGCATCGAAGCCGGCTGCGGCTTCCAGGCCCTGATTGCAAAGCCGGGCATGGGCAAAACCACTCTGGTTTTCCAACTCTTGAAGCAACTCAAGCAGACGTCTCGTGCGGTCTTCCTGTTCGAGACCCAGTGTGATTCGGGTGATCTTTTGCGCCACCTGCTCAGCGCCTTGCGACTCGATGTGGCGGAGCAAGATATCGTTAGCATGCACAGGAAGTTGAACCAAGTTCTAGTGCGCGAGCTGCTGGCCGGCCGGCGCTTTGTGCTAATCATTGACGAGTGCCAGAACCTCGACGACTCCGTGCTGGAAACGGTCCGACTTCTATCCAACTTCGAGACGCCCCAGACGAAGCTGATGCAAATTATTCTCGTCGGCCAGACGCAGTTGGCGGACAAGCTGTTGAGCCCCAGTCTGGCACAGCTTAGGCAGCGCATTTCGATCCTCAGTCACCTGGAGCCGCTCACCTGGGCAGAAACCGTTTGGTACATCGAACACCGACTTCAAGTGGCGGGTTACGTGGGGGCCCCGCTGTTCACCCCTGAGGCTCTTGAACAGATCTGGGAGCACTGCGAAGGCACACCGCGGAACATTAACAATCTGTGCTTCAATGCCTTGCATGCTGGATACGACGCAGGGCGCAAACAGATCGATTGTGCGATCGTGGACCAAGTTCTGGCTGATCTCGAAATGAATTCTCGGGAGCCACAGTCCATGGTTACCCAGGAGCAGCCTCCAGCGGTGCCGCGGGCACCGACGATTCCTTATTCGGAGGTGTTCGAGGCTGATCTGGATTCAAACCAAGGCGATTACCATGATGCACGGGCGGTTGAGGTCGAGCCCGAGGCCACTCCTCCGGAACCGGTGCCGCAAGTCCTCCACGCAGATGGGCCTGCTCCCCCGCAAAGAGCGCCGCTTTCCTATGCCAGTGTCACCCGTGACGATTTTTCGGGCTTGAAGCAAGTCCATTCAGACGATGCGCCAAAGGTCGTATCTGACTCTAGCGCAAATCTCCCAGTGTCGGAGCCGCAAAGCACCCAGCCACTTGCGCCGCCGAAGGCGCAATCTGCGAGCACTGTGCGGTGTGACTTCTCAGCGCAAGAGCAGGTCGCTTCCGCTAGCGTGGACAATCTCGTCGCTCTCTTTGAGGCAATTTATCCTGCCCGGGGAACATCTCAGACAGGGCAACCGGCGGTTCCCCCGCCGCAGCGCGGGTCCGAACTCTCGAATCCCGCGGTTTCCGAAGGTAGTTTGGGACGCAGTGCTAAGCGCGCTTCAGCGCTAGGAGTAGTCCTTCTTGCACTTACGGGTCTTTTGTCATTCTATTCCAGGGGTCGCGGGGGCAGGCAACTGCAAGATGCGCTTACCTCAGTTGAGGCAGATGTTGTAACTCCCATGCCGGCTCCCGAAGGGACTGTGCCAGCGGCCGTCTCAACCCCCGCTACCAGCCGCGCAACCGCACGCAGCGCACTCGTGCAGTCCTTTCTGACTCCTACGCTGGGACTGAAAATTGGCAGCATTGTGATTGATCCGGGTCATGGCGGCCGTGACACCGGTGCGGTTGGGCCAACGGGCCTAATGGAGAAGGATCTTTGCCTGGACGTCGCGTTGCGGCTCGGCCAGATCATCAAGCTGCGCCTCCCTGGAGCGGAAGTCATCTTCACGCGCACAGACGATAAATTTATGCCACTCGAAAAGCGCACCAACATCGCCAACGAGAAGAAGGCAGAACTCTTCCTGTCGATTCACGCGAATTCAAGTCCATATGATGCGGCTCGTGGCGTCGAGACCTATTATTCGAATCTCAAAGGCGGTTCAGAGGGACTGGAAGTCGCCGCACGCGAGAATGCAACGGCTCATGAAACGGTATCGGACTTACCGGAGCTGGTGAAGAAGATCGCCCGCAGCGACGAAATCGAAGAGTCACGGCAGTTTGCCGAAGACATTCAGAGCTCGCTCAGTCGGCGCATTCAGCACTCGGCCAAGAGCGCGCAGAAGGGTGGCGTGCATCGCGCGCCGTTCGTGGTCTTGAGAGGGGCGAATATGCCATCGGTGCTAACCGAAATCTCCTTCCTGAGCAATCCCTCCGACGAACAGCTTCTGATGAAAGACGAGTACCGCCAGCGCCTGGCCGAAGGTCTTTATCAAGGGGTGGCGAGCTATCTCCAGAGCCTGAATAGCATCACCTACAATCTTCCTGGGGGGAGTTCAGCGGCCGACCGGTCGAGTTCGGGCGGCTTATCCGCCGAGGCTGCGGCGGTTGAACAATCTCGGAACCGACAGTAACTCGCATCCATCCAGTGTAGAGAATGATCTATCGGCCAGTCGGCTGCCTTCTGTGCCGATGATACCGGCAAGGCAATCTATTCGAATGGCGTCTTTTCTTACTCTCTCCCTCGGCGGTCCACGCTCATGTCTGTCAGGGAGAACGGAGACCGCAACTATGCTAGACGGGGAGCTTAAATGCGCTGATCAGGAAGGCCTTCAGGGCTTTGGTGGCTTCCTTCGTAGCCTGAGGGTCATAGCCGACAGTCGCGCCGCGCGTGACGCAGGCGTCGCTCCAACTGAACGGTCGACCTGTTTCGAGATTGACGATTACCCCTTCGGGGCGTTCCTCCCGTGGGCATATCTTGGTCGTCACCGCATCGGGCAAGAAAACCGGTGGGGAGTAGAGGTGATTGTCGAACGCGTGACGCGCGCCTCGATATTCTGTGAGCTGGACGTCTTTCCCGGCGCGCCGCAACCGCGCTACGTAGCTACGACAGGGTTCGATCGAAACGTAATCATCCGCCGTTCCGTGAAAAAGGCGAATTGCACAATCACTCACTTGCTGGTCTTCGACATAGGTGGTGTAGCACGACGCATAGAAGGGGATGTGCGCCGTGAAGTGGACGTCCGCCGGCCCATGCATCTGCCGGAAGCGCTTGAGACTCGAATAAAGCGCAACGAAACCGCCTTTCGAGAATCCCATCACCGCGATGCGCGAGGCGTCGATTCGTTGGTGTTTCGAGAGCAGCTCGAGGGCGCCATAGGCGTCCACGATCATGGCCAGGCTCCCGAGCCGGGACTGGTCCGTTACCGTCTCGACGATGCCCCGCCCGGTAAAGCAATCTAGCAAGAAGGCAGCCACGCCGATTCCGTTTAACTCTCGCGCCCAACGGTCCACGTTGGCTCCCACGCCTGCGGAACCGTGAACGAGCGTAACCGCGGGGACACGCGAGGTGCCTAAGGGGAGCCGCAGCTCACCGCCAATGCGTGCCCGATTCCCTTCTTTGGTCCCCGTCAGAAACTGTCTGTCCGTCAGCGTGACGGTCTCAAAAGAATGAATTTCGATTCTTGCCGTTTGGGGCACAGCAGGCCGCAGGGAAGGCCCGGCCGCCGAGCCGGTGGTTGAGGTTCTGACTCGGAGCCGCGAAGTCGGGGAACGACTCATGTTTGCTCCTGCGAGCTGACCACAGTGGCCGCTCCTAAAAGCCAAAAATTTCTGGTGAGGAAGATACGCTGCGACAGGAAAAACCTCAAGCGCTACATTGTGAACAATAAAGAGCGCTACGGGCAGCGCCACGGGCAGCATTGCCCTACGTGCGTACCAAGAAAAGTCAGATTTTGTGGGCCCGTGTTACCCCTTTATGCTGTATGTCCGTCCTTCCACCGTATTGTGCGTTCTTCCCTGGGCGTATAAATAGAGGCATCCCAAAGGGTGGCCCTCGCTGGCTTCTGTTTTGTTAACAACTTGCAGTATTCACCCTATAACGATTCCCGGTGAAACCCGGATTTCAACTTTTGCGGTTTTGACCTTACTTTGCTCCGTAGTTTGGGTCAATTTTTTGGATTAGGCCAAATAGCCTAGAGCGTATGGAGGACGGATCAGGACACATGACGAGTTTCGGTTTCTCCGGAAGTACCGCCGGTTTGACCGGCGCACAGGAGCATGTCCATGTACAACGCCACGCACGATCTCTTTTCTTTCGGTGACCCCTGCTCAATTGAGGCTCCGGTCGCTGTACGCGGTGAGGAAAAAATGGGACGTCCCGATGGCTTCCTCTAACTTCGGGCATCGTAGATGGCTGCCTAAAATGAGAGGCCAGCGGCTACTATACGTCTTGTTTATCTTGCTTTGCTTTCCTGCCTATTCCTCAAGCCAGAGTTGGTCCGGAATCCTCGATCCGGCGCGCGCGATTGACTGGAGCAAAGCTGGAGCGGAGGGAGTTGGGACTGGAATCCCCACTGACCGTGTACAATGCTCGTCTGCTCAAGCCGGAACTACTATCCCAATCCCTTACACTAGTGATGTCGCTACGATCAACACAGCACTTACAAACTGTGCGAACGTGCTGAGCAACGGCCACTATCAATATGTGCAACTCGGCTCCGGGCCGTTCACACTTGCGGGTTCGATCAATATTCCAGCTTCTGGCAACGTCACCCTGCGCGGGAGTGGACCTGTTCAGACGATTCTCAAATGGACCGGCGGAAGCGCGTGCAATAGTTTCGCGACAAACGCCGCGATCTGCGTACAGGCGAACAGAACAGGTAACGGCGGAGACCAGTCGTACGACAACCGAGCTTCGTGGATCTCAGGTTATGCGCAGGGAACAAATTCGATTCAGATCAACACTTTCACCGTGGGCTCAATTAGCGATTTAAAAAATGGCTCTCTCTTGTATCTGGATCACAACGACGATACCTCACCTCCAGCGACTCTGAATGATGTCTATTTCTGCCAGGCGGTCGCGAGTGGGTGTTCCGAGAGTGGGGACACATACACGGCGCCACCAGGTTACGGGCAGCAGGAGCCACAGGTCGTAACATCCTGCACAGGTACTGGGGGAGGAGCGTGTACTACGAGCAATGGTCCGTGGACTATTGGCATTTCTCCGGGTGTCCGAATCCCCGCCCGTCCCGTCGTCGATACGGCACCACAGGTGTGGTTTGACACAGGCCTCCCGACGACCGGAGTGGGAATCGAAAATCTGACGATGGATCTTCGTTTCAGTACAGGGTGTAGTATAACGAATACGAATACTTGTTCTGGGATTATGTACCTCAATGGCTATGCTAACTGGATACGAAATATCAGAGGGTTCGGGCCACAGTCAGTCACTTGTTCTAACGGTGAGTGTCCCGGAACCTACCAGATCTGGGCCTACCAAACCAAGAATATAACGCTGCGTGACAGCTTCTTTTATGGTTCCGCGGATACCAGCAACAATTATGTTTTGAGCAACTTTGGGTCGGCGGACAATCGATTTGAAAACAACATCGTCATTCACGCAGCATTCGGCAACATCCAGGAAGGCTGCATCGGATGCGTAGACAGTTATAATTTCCATGTCGACCAATACTATACGGGAACTCCTGCAGGCAGTGCTACCGCCTGGCAGCAGGGCAGCAGTTACCACCATGCCGTTGGTGACGCCTATGTGCTGGTTGAGGGTAACGACCAGATTATGCTGGAAGGTGACGATGTTCACGGTACCTCTAACCTCTTCACGGCATTTAGAAACTATTTGAGCGGCCTGGATCCTGCTGGAGGGAGTGCTTTCGGAACATCCGGTAAACAGCAGCAGACAAACGCTGTGCAGCTAGCAAGCTTCAACCGCTACTGGAATCTGATTGGCAACGTGGTCGGAACCCCTAGCTACCACACATCCGCCGGGTCAAATACCAACGGTTACTTTTGCCGTTCGGACAACGGAGCCTGCGTCGACCAAATGAACAACAACCACGGCAACAACCAAGTGTATTGTTTTGGCTACGCATCTTCGCAATGCATAAGCGCGGGAGCCGCATGTGCCCTACCGCAGCTCTGCGATGATGCCTTGACTGGCAAGAGCGTCATGTTGTGGGGGAACTGCGACACAGTAAACAACGCGTGCCGCTTCCAAAATAGCGAAGTTCCATCCTCGCTAACAAAGTACAGCAACCAACCCCCCGCATCCAACACCCTGCCTAATTCGATGTATCTTTGCACGGATGCTTGTACGACGGCTGGAGAAGGCAAACCGCCATTCTGGTCTACACCTTGGGGACAACCGCAATGGCCTGCTATCGGACCAGATGTCAACTGTTCAGGAAGCCTTTGTATTTCTGGAGCTCAAGGCAATCACGCAGGACACGTGCCCGCGTATCTGGCCCTGGTCAGTCTGCCAATTGACAATAGCTTTTCGAATCAATATACGATCTCGGCGGCTTCGGCGTCGGGCAACATCGCGACGGTGACACTCAACAGTGTCACAGGAATTCCTAGTTACCGACATTACATTCGCGTCACTGGGTCAACTAATGCAGCTTACAATTGTTCTCTGTGCGTCCTGACAAATATTAACGGAAATAATGTCAGCTACATTCTTCCTACCAGTAATCCAGGCACTTTCTCGGGAATGGCCACGCTGAATGATCCGGTTATTGTCCAGTTCGACGCGGCTGTCGCCTATACATCTCCTAATAGGGTCACTTACGACAACGCAGTGAGTTCGGGATTTCAGTGGGGCGTCACGTCTGTTACCACACCGGCACTTACAATCGGGAGCGGCGCCAATCGCGCCGCAATGATCATGGTCGGGATGACCGGGAATAACGTGACGGGAATTACCGCCAGTTTAGGGGGAGTGAACGGCACGTTGGTCTCAGGAACGGACTCGGGAACTACGGCCTCAATCCGGACTTTGATTTACTGCGTGATAAATCCCTCCTCTGGGTCACAAATGGCCACAGTCTCCTGGACGGGCACGATGAACGCGGATGTCGGCGTCGTTACCGTCAGCGGGGCCGACCAAACCACTGCGTGCAACAATGGTACGTTTACGGCCACGAATTCCGCGCCGGCCACGACTACGTCCGTAACGATCACAAGCAATGCTGGTGATTTAACGACCAGCATCGGTTACACATATAACCAGTGGGTATCCCCGTTTACCAATCAGACCCTCAAGTGGGGAATTGATGCCAGCGCCGTTGGTGGAGATATCGGGCCAGGAACGGGCATCTCAACCCATATGTGGACGGATCAGTACTCTAATCAAATTCATAGTATCTCTGGCGCGAATTTTAAGGCTAGCGCGCCCTAAATCTAAATAGGGTTTTGAAAGAACAAAACACTGGGAAGTGGCCTCGTTCGGGCTCGCGGGCATGAGTTCGGAGTTGGTATCGTGCTCTTGCGAGGCGTTAGGCGGGAGTCTGCTCCCGGAATCTGTCAGAGTCAACTACTCGTTCAGTCTTGGCAAACCAATGCTGCGCCCTTTCCGCACTGACGGACCGGGATCCGCATGCCTCTTCCTTGTTTTTTGAAACTCCAGCGAGAGGGATCGCGGGCCAGTCGGTTCCGAGGAGGGCCGTCGTGGCGCCACAGTTCCAAAGCGGTCACAGAGCCGAAGGAGACGCGTGAGATTTCTGATCGTGACGCGAGGCGTGGTTGGTACTTGGCGGAACACAGGCTTGCAAGTATGGAAAAGCCGGACTTCCCTCTGCCTCCAAACTTGCCGCGCCCAGTCGATGACGGCGCGGCAGAACACCTGAAGGGCGTGCCAATACCACCATTGACCCTTCGCTCAACGTCGGGTCGAAGGGTCAATCTTTCGGATCTGAGGGCGCCGAGAACAGTCATTTACTGCTATCCGATGACCGGAGTTCCGGGAAAACTGCTCCCTGTAGGATGGGACCTCATTCCAGGCGCACGCGGCTGCACTCCCCAAACTTGTGGCTTCCGGGATCACCACCAGGAACTAGTAGAGCTTCAGGTCGAGGTGTTCGGTCTTAGCACTCAGACGACCGAATATCAACAGGAGATGGCCAGACGTCTCCAACTTCCGTTTGAGATTTTGACGGACGCGGAATTTAAATTATGCGATCAGCTGCACGTACCAACCTTCGAAGTGGACGAAATGCGGCTCCTCAAGCGCCTCAAGCGCCTCACCATGGTTGTTCGGGGTGGCCGAATCGAGCACGTCTTCTATCCCGTCTTTCCGCCCAACGAAAGTGCCGAACAAGTCTTGCGCTGGCTCCGGAAGCAGAAGCATTCCAATTCAACCTAAGTGACCACTCCTCCGGCTTTAGCCGGAGGTTTCTCAAGCAACGCTTACCCTTACTTCGGGTTTCGTTTCCGCTTGAAGGCGTAGTCCACGCCCTAAGATTACCATTGCCGCCGCCTGATCTCGATCGATGGTGAGACCGCAGTCGCAACGATGCACACGCTCGGAAAGTTGCTTCTTTTCGATGGCGTGGCAGTTTGGGCACTCTTGACTCGTGTACTGCGGATCTACCTTCAAAAGTTGCCTGCCAGCGTTTTCAGCTTTGTATGACAACAGATTGGTGAAAGAAGACCAACCGACATCGTGAACTGCTTTCGAAAGCATGCCGCCAGAAAGACCCTTGACGTTCAGGTCTTCGACAACGATGGTTCCGAAATCTCGTACTAGTTTGTAGGACTCTTGGTGCTGAAAATCTTTACGTTGGTTAGCGACGTGAGCGTGGGCTTTTTGCAACAGCAGGATTGCTTTACGACGCCGTTTCGACTTCCTGTTCAGGCGGCGTGCTACTCTGCGTTGGGCACGACGGAGTTTTGCTTGGGCCTTCCGATAGTAGCGAGGGTTTTCGATGGGCACCCCATCGGAGCGTCTGGCCAACGTTTCCAAACCCATGTCGAGACCGATGCTCTTGGTATTCGAAGGAAGGTGGGTGGGCTCAAACTCCACCGAGAAACAGGCAGACCAGCACCCCGCTTCTCGACGAATGGTCAGCGTTTTTACCTCGCCAACAATTTCGCGGTGTTGCTTGATCTTGAGGTTGCCGATTTTAGAGAGTTGTAATCGGCCGTTGAGTGCGAATCCGCTCTGCGGATACGTGAAACTATCGTAGCGATGGGGTCCCTTGAATCGAGGGAAGCCTGCTTTCTGTCCACGCTGGAGGCGACCGAAGAATGCTTTGTAGGTCTTGTCGAGACGGCGCAACGTGTCTTGCAACACTTGGCTGAAAACGCCAGCGACATCTTCTCGAATCTGTTTGATAGCAGGCAGTTGATTGATCTGGTCGTAGCACTTGACAGGCGTTCGATTCTTCCATGCGTCGATGCGTTCTTGCAGTCCGGCATTGTAGAGTTCGCGGCACACGTCGAGCGTGACGTGCAACTTATCCCGCTGTTGGCGATTGGGATAGAGTCGGAACTTGAAAGTCTTTCTAGCCATTTGTTAGAACCTAATGTAGTCTTGGTCTATGACATTGTCAAGTAAAATTCGGCACGGCAGGCATTGCGTCTTCGAACTTCATGTCCACTTGGTCTTCGTCACAAAATATCGCTACCGGGTCTTGGACGGAGACGCTCTCGAGCGACTTCGTGCCATCTTCTCCAAGGTCTGCGTCGACTTCGAGGCAGAACTGGTGGAGCTGGACGGTGGAGACAGCCTCGTTCACCTGCTTGTGAACTACCCCCCAAAGCATTCGATATCCGCTTTGGTGAACAGCCTAAAAGGTGTTTCCAGCAGGATGCTTCGATGGGAACGCCCCGACCTGGTACGCCGTTATTGGAAAGGCGTGCTGTGGTCACCGTCGTACTTTGCTGCCAGTTGCGGCGGGGCACCTATCGGTGTTCTGAGGGAATACATCGGACAGCAAAAGACGCCGCTTTAACAGGTAAGCGGTGCCTTATATCCCCGCCCTAAAGCGCAAGGTTTTACGGCACTACGGATAATTTTAGTACAAAGTTCCCGAGCGATCCGGTTCGATCCCTTCCGGCTGCCGCACGGCGCCAAGCAGAAGTGCCTTCGCATGGCGTTCAAAATTATGGAGGAAGTTCGGCTAGCGTTTCACCTTGACGGTAGTCGCACAGGCGCTTGAATCCGATTCCGTCCCCTCGACCGATTCGGCGGTCACGGCGAGGGTATGTTTTCCTGCGGAAAGCGGAACGGGGGGACTTGTGCCGGTGATTCCTTTCACAGAGCCGGCGGCGCCGGCGGGAACAGGGATGGAAAAAAGCTTCGTCCGCACTGCGGGGGAGATGTCATACACGTTGAACTGCTTCACACACTTTTTTGTGAGCTTTGGGGAGCAAGCAGGGCTCAGCCTGAAGTCGTAGTCGAAAGTGACCGTGACCGTTCGATCGCGCCGGGAGAGTAAGACCAAACCGGCGGAAGCCGCCACTACGAATACCAGGAAGGTCTGCAGGATGGATCGATGGATCTTCAATGAAGTGTGCCCGTGAGGCAGCCTTAAGCTCAGTGATCTGTCGACGCCAATCGCTAAACCGTACATCATGATACTCAGCACTGCCTAGAGAATCCCATCCTATTCCCGCGCCTCTTCGATCGGCAGACTAACGTTCGCCGGGAGGCACTGGCAGGTTCATCGAGGGTCATCCCAGCCGAAGGGAAACTACACCGTTGACGGGGACCATTCTATCGCTCGGCGAAGAACTGAAAATCAGTGGAAGCCTCGAAATCAAACTGCCGTGAATTCCCCATGGGCAATAATAAGCTCCATTCAAAAAAGAGAGTCGCGCCCCGCGCCGTTGGAGCGAGCTTGCCATCACTCATGCCGTTGACCATCTGTTTTGAAACAGTCCTTACGCCGTTTCCCTGACACTGCCCAGGAGCGACCCAGCGCATCGCCGCTTCCCTCCAGACTCCGGCGTTCGAAGGGATAGGGAAGGCAACGAACTGGAGCATTTTTCATATGGCATCGCGGGGAACAGTGTGGGAAGGAGCAGCTCACGTCCCGGGCGCCCTTTCTTGAAACGGCACTCAAGGATTTACCGGAGTATAGAATGGATGATCTCCGTCCGAGTTTTGCAGCCTTGACCGGATTGCCAGGCCCTGCGGCTTCGACTAGCGTCAATATGGTCATGGTCAGAAAGGTCTCCCTCGACACTTCGTTGGGGAAGCGCCATCTCCCAAGCGGCCCAGCTTAACTGCTCCGGGCGTCCCGCTTGGCGCCTGTGGCGGATTGCCCCTCCAGTGAAACGCAGATATGAGCCGCATTCACGAAGCCCTGAAAAAGGCCCTTGAGGAACGCCATAACAGCCAAGCGGCGGATACCGTGAGGTTGTCGGTGGAGACGCCGCGCACTCAGGTAATCGAAGGGATCGGCCTCGGTGCCCGCGCAGCCAACGCCTGGGCGCGGACCGAGACAGTCCCCGCTCCTCCACGCTCCGCACCAGAATTACGTTTTGATTCCCTTGTCGCACACTGTACGCGTCGGGAATGGCAACCGGAGCCGGGGAAGAACGTATTCTCGAACGCAGCGGCAACAGCCAGCGGCGCTGAGCAGTTCAGGACGCTCCGCTCGCGCCTCTATCAGATCCGCGAAAATCAGCCGAGCTACACGCTCTTGGTGACGAGTTCGCTTCCGGACGAGGGGAAGACCTTCGTGGCCCAAAATCTGTCACAGGTGATCGTGCAGAAGCCGCGGCAGAGGGTACTGATGATCGATGCGGATCTGCGCTACCCGCAGCTGCACCTCGCGCTCGGAGCACCGATGGCGCCGGGTTTGACCGATTATCTGCGCGGCGAGGCCGATGAGATGGCCGCCATCCAGTATAGCGATAATGAGAATCTCTGCTTTATGCCTGGTGGAAAACAGGTGACCAATCCCAGTGAATTGCTTTCGAACGGACGATTGAAGATTCTGCTCGACCGCCTGACTCCCATTTTTGATTGGATCATCGTTGATTCTTCACCCTGTCTTCTGGTCGCGGATGCCAGCATGGTGGCGGGATTCTCGAACGGCGTATTGCTCGTCGTGCGCGCTGGGTCGACTTCCGTTGACGTAGCAGAGAAGGTTTGTCAACAGCTAAGAGGAAAAAATATTGTCGGGGTCGTGCTAAACGGCGCGGAAAAGAGTGACCTGGTTGACTCGCATTACCACGCCTATGGCTACGGTGAGCCAATGGAGACACCCGTCTCGGGTTTGCGCCGCCGAGTTTCTCCGCTCCATTCGCGGGGCCCCAGATGAAGGAGTCCAGTCCCGCGGTTCGCAACATTTCCGATACGGCCCGGTGGGTAGCATGTTTTCGAGCGCTTGAAACGCAGCGGCCCGATGCGCTGTTCCGGGACCCCTACGCGGAGCGTTTAGCAGGGGAACGTGGTTTCGAGATCGCGAACAGTCTGCCCGGAGGATCAAAGAACGAATGGGCATGGGTGGCGCGGACGTACCTCTTTGACCAATTCCTCTTGCGCGAGGTCCGAGAGGGCGCAGAGTTGGTGCTAAACCTCGCTGCCGGGCTTGACGCGCGGCCCTACCGCATGGAGTTGCCCGCCACACTGCAGTGGATCGAAGTGGATCTGCCGGAAATCATCTCTTACAAGGCAAGGATCCTCAGGGATGACCAACCGAAATGTCGACTGGAACGGATTTCCATGGATCTCTCAGACCTGCCCGTGCGCCGCTCCTACTTCCGAGAGCTGAACCCCCTAGCAAGAAAGATCGTCGTCCTGAGCGAAGGCCTGCTCATCTATTTCACGCCCGAGGAGGTCGCCGCGCTGGCCCGAGATCTCTCTATGGGATCGCATTTCAGCAGCTGGATTATAGACCTTGCCTCGCCAGGCCAGCTCAAGCTGATGCAGCGCACGACGGGCAAGCGGCTCAGCGAGGCCGGGGCGGCATTTAAATTCGGACCATCCGAGCGCGCTGATTTCTTCGTTCCGCACGGCTGGCAGCCGAAGGAAGTGAAGGGATTGCTTGAGACTGCGGTTCATTTCAAGCGGACGCCAAGCGAGATGCTTGCTTGGTTGTCGGGACCAATGGGTACTCCGGGAGATCATCCATGGACGGGCGTGTGCCTGCTTAAGAAGCCATGAAGCTTCGAGCCGAGGAAATAGGAACCCTTGGAGAGTGCCATTCCGCTAGGCAAGTGACCAGAGGGCAAAGTATGGTAACCATTTTCAACTTGCAGCCGGATGGCTAGCGATAGGCAACCCAGGAGCCTCCCTGGACCTTTCATCGATGGGACAAGCCATTATTTTTCAGTGACTTAGATGGACGTTCTCCCTAGGCTCGTCTGGCAGGCTGATTGCTTCGATATCGGTGGAGGAGTTTCTGACCGCTAGGCGCCGAATGGCAGGTGGGTCGCGGCACGGGAATGAATAGAAGACTAATGGGAAACAACCATCAAGCAAACTCGGGCTCTCGAGACCCGGACATGGGCCAACTTCAGGGACCCCGGTCTCTGGTTGACCTGACTTCGTCGGTTGCCAAGCGGGCGGGGATCCCCCCGGACGAGACCATCCATCGCAAGTTGGATCGCCAGCGGGTCAAGCACTCTCAGAAGAAGCCGCTCCGAATCATGAAATTTGGCGGAACGTCAGTGGGTGAAGTGTCCTCGATCGAGAAAGTCGTCGAGATCATTCGAGACGCCGCGTCGGAAAGTAACGTGGTAGTCGTCGTCTCGGCCATGAGCGGTGTGACCAACCAATTGATCGAGGCTGCCACGCAGGCGGAATCCGGAAATCGCAAATCAGTGGCCATCATCTTCGAGGAGTTGCGTAAGCGGCACGAGGCCGCCATCGGCGCCTTGGTCCATTCGGCTGCGGAGCGGAGCCGGATTGCTCAAACGATCGGGGCCATTTTGCAGGAGGGCGACCACCTCTGCCAAGGTACCATCCTGTTGCGCGAGCTAACGCTCCGAACGTGTGACGCGATCTCGAGTCTTGGCGAGCGTCTCTCTGCACCGCTCCTTGCGGCCGCGCTTGCCGATTGCGGGATGGCCAGCGAGGCGATCGGGGCCACGGAACTTTTGGTGACCGACTCGTACCACGGTGGCGCTGAGCCCCGGATGACTCTGACGCGAGAACGCTCGGAAGCACGCTTGCGTCCGCTCCTCGAGCAGGGCATCGTCCCGGTGGTCACTGGCTTCATCGGCGCCACAGAAGAAGGTGTGCTCACAACCCTCGGACGCGGAGGCTCGGATTATTCGGCGACGATTCTCGGCGCGGCTCTCGACGCTGACGAGGTCATCATCTGGACGGACGTGGATGGGGTGCTAACGGCAGATCCCCGCCAGGTGCCCGACGTCAGTGCCATCCCTGAGATCTCCTATCGCGAGGCAGCCGAGTTGGCGCAATTCGGCGCCAGGGTCCTCCACCCCAAAACTCTTCGGCCTCTCATGCAATCCAACATCCCCCTGTGGATCCGCAACACCTTCTCGCCAGAACGCCCGGGAACCAAGATCACGCCGAGCGGCTGCTTGCACGTCAGAGGAGTGAAAGCACTTTCTGCCATCAGCGATGTCGCATTGATTAGTGTGGGCGGCCCCGGCATTGTGGGGATGCGAGATGTTTTGGGTCGCACCTTTACGACAACCGCGGCCGTGCGCGCCGATGTACTGCTGATTTCGCAATCGTCTTCGCAGAATGACATCTGTTTCGTTGTTCCTGCCGCCGTTGCCGGGCGCACGGTCGAAGCGCTACGCCGCGAGTTCGCGCAGGACCTGGAACATGAAACGGTGGAACACATCACCCTCGATCCGACAATTGCGATTGTGGCGGTGGTCGGTGAAAAAATGCGCGGCATACCGGGAATTGTCGGGCGCACTTTCGGCGCACTGGGCCGGGAGAACGTGAGCATCATCGCGATCGCCCAGGGCTCTTCAGAGTGCAACATCTCCGTCGTGGTAGCGCGGAAAGACATGAAAGCCGCACTCCTTGCTGCTCACACAGAATTTCAACTTGGCGCGCTCCCTTTGCAGACGTTCCCCGTAAAGACCGCGCCCGCCACGGCCGGCAAAGCCGAATCAGGTGCGCCGCGCTGGCAAGTCACCGCGCCAGGACTCGCACAAAGCACGGATTAACTTCCCTCCATCGACGCGGTCCTCGATGAACCTTGGCCGCGTATGTCAGGACTCGAGCCGATACCATCAGCCATTAGAACGTGGCGGCCTTGAAATTCGCGCCAGAGACGCTGTGTGTTTGACCCGCATACTGATCCGTCCAGGTATGCGTCGTCGTGCCCGTCCCAGGTCCGATGTCCCCACCTACTTCGCTCGCATCGACTCCCCACTTCAGCGTTTGGTTCGTGAACGGGCTCACCCACGTATTCGCGGTAGCCCCCAGGCTCGCCGTCAAATCACCTGGGTTGCTGGTGATGGTCACCGAGGTGGTCGCCGTCGGGGCGGAAT